>Ga0099824_1000498_pt1 | contig 46627 bp, 17 predicted proteins | sample SiratrowhiteBW_FD_76837 | JGI IMG/M metagenome (GOLD analysis project Ga0099824, IMG submission 76837) | Root nodule microbial communities of legume samples collected from California, USA - Siratro white BW | ecosystem: Host-associated > Plants > Roots > Nodule | place: USA: California... | reverse complement strand
TTTTTTTTTTTTTATATTTATTTTTTTTTTTTTTTAAATTATATATATATATATATATATATATATATATATATATATATATATATATATATATATATATATATTGGTTTTCGTCTTTAGATTTAAAAAGGTGTTAAAGTCAAACAGATGCAAAGAGAAAAAAATTTCAAAATTTGAAAATTTTAGAATTAACTATAAAATGCATGTGTAGCTTTTATTTATAACATTTTACTCAATTTAGTTTAATTTAATATTAAAATATTACTTGATTTTAAAATAATAGTATACTTTTGTTCTCAAATTTACAAACAGTTATAAGAAATGAGATATGATAAATATATGAATAAAATATCAACAACACATCTCACTTATCCTGGCTTTCTTAACATCGTTTATGTTAATTTGATGAAAGGAGTTAAATTGTTGCAGTTTTATTTTATTTTTTCAACAAAAGTAAAACCAAATAAAAAGCTTTAAATATAATTAAACTATGTTAACATTAATGGACAAAAAATATCACTAATGTTTAAATTTTCAAGCAACTCTGTGTTTGTAGCACTAGCCCAAATTTTAGACTTTTGTTTTTATTTTATTGTACCCGCTGTATTTTACTTTTTTATACCCTGAGCAAATCACTATTGCACACACTTTTGTTCTAGTTTATCTGTATAAAAAACAAAACGTAACATACATTTTATTTTTAATTGTTATTATTTCATACTTTTTTGTATGTTTATAAAATAAATTGTATAATTTTTACATATTTTTCTAATCCATTAAACTTTTAAGAAATTGAGAATGTGTGAGAGGGGTGAAAATATAAAAACAAAAATCTTGATCATATTTAACTTTTAAAATTTGTTCATGACACATGATGATTCCATTAAAATCAAACGCACTGATAAAATATATAAGAAGTAAAAATCCAAAAAGAAAAAATAGATAGCATTAATCGTGAAATCAATATGTGTTTACCTAAAACATCAATCACGGCACGCTACAAATCCATTGACCATTATTTTTGGAAACATGTACCCTTCTAGCTCAATCTCCCAAGCGCGTCGGTGCCTTGTTTGTGTTTAATTAAAGAAAAAGAAATAGGAACAAGGAAAGTTTCTGGACTCATTCTATGGGCCCCCAAATCGGAAACATGCCATGAGCTATGCAGATCACATTCATTGAATCAATATTTACATACCTTGTATTAAAGTATAATATTTTAATTTAATTGTGCTAAGTGATAAAAAAAATATATGTATTTTCATTCGTAGACATATACACTTGTTAAAAAGAATTCATTGTGAAGAAAGTCAATAAGCAGAATTTTGAAAGAATCCTGTTTATTTTTATATTATTAACACATAAACTTAATTTAGGATACATAAAATAAATTTTAAACTGGAGAGAAACTACGCGTGCATTAAGGCAAAATTGCTGAGGCATTTTTGTTCTTGTGTCTCCCACTTTATTCCCTTTTTCTTGGGGTGAGAGATATTATATTGTGACATTTTACTATTTTCATAAATGCAGTTTATTTGAAGAACCATGAAATGAAACTGATTCGTGTGGACAAAGAGAGCATAAGGCTTTTATGACCTCTCCACTATAATCGCTTTTTCGGGTACTTTGTTCCATGCCTTACTTGGTGTCTTACATTGCATTGCACCTTTAGAATCTTTTCTTTGTTTGCATTCCGGGTCTATCAATCACTTCATGTGTTAATTGAGGAAATTATGGCATAATATTTCGCCATTAAGGTTTGGGAATGTATATATCGTAATCAATGGCTTATAAAATCAAATTAAATTAGGTTAAACAAATTTATTAAAGATATCAATTTCTGTACGAATTAGTTTTAAAGTAACAAAGAGTCAGTTAGCCTCATTAAATTTAATTAATACTGAACATGACAATGTCATAAGATGGTCTTTTTGTTGGGTGCGAAAGGGAAAGCTAATGGAGTCATGGTCATGAACGAGAAGGTAAACAAACTCCAATTTACGGCGCAAATTGCGCCTATCAATTTTCTACTTTTTTCGAAACCCCATATCAACTACTTGGAGTATTCAACTATGGAATTATATAGAGTTTACTGACAATAAAGAATAATATAAGTTGTATAAAAAAGTTAATAAATATACAGATATTAATAATTATGGCAACGTGAATAAATTCACGTTATTGTTTAATTATAATTGTAAGTTAAGTATTGTAAATTAAAAAATCTATTACCTAGTTGGTTGTGATTTTTTTATCCATAAAAATGCAATGTAATATTAAAGAGTTTACTATAGTTGTATATATTAGTCAACATGCCCAGCTCAATTAGTTAAACAGTATGTCAGTTGTTGTAAACTTTCTAATGTCTTTAATTTTCATTGTGCCGCAAACAAAGAAAAACTTACATGAATAAACTGAACAGAGTGAGTACATTTAACACACACACACACATATATATATATATATATATATATATATATATATATATATAATTTAAAAATTTATTTTCAATATTTATATTATGAAAATAATTTTACAAACGAATAAAAGTGTTTAATAAATATTAAATGGTCGTTTATATTCTTTAGAAAACCTTAAACCTTAACACGTGAAAGAAAAAAATAATTTAATTACTTATTATCTAATTTTAAAAATTATTCACTTTTAGTCTACGCAAGCACTATTTTAATCCTATATAGCTTTTATATTCACAATTTAAAACCTACATTGTCTACACTTATAAAAATTAAAAAACCGTGTATAAAGAATAAAATATATTTTTGAAGTATAAAAAACAAAATTGATTTAACTCTGAGTAATTTAATAAAATAAAAAAACAACAACGTTTTGGCATGTCACAGGGCAAATAATTTTAACCACACATTTTTGTCCTTTTTCAACGGTTGTGCTCATGGGTCATCATGACCCACATGCATGTTACGGACCCACAGTGACACTGACACGTGAGGTTTCCACTTCCACTCTTCACTACTAGTCTCGTATTGTTCAACTTCGACCACCACGTTACACCATCCCCCTGTGCTTTTATGACCTTTCAGTTATCCACACTTTTTACAAATAACAAAATCACACTAACTATTTACATTTTTTAATAATTTTCCTTTTCCTACCGTGCCCTACAATCAAGGCCAGAATCTAGGCATTTAAAAGCCCACATCGAGAAAGCAGGGAAAACACAGTGAATGAAGTTGAGACAATGGCGGTGATGCGTCGGTTGCTTTTGGTTTTCTTTGTTCTGTATGTGACAGTGGAGCAGATAGAAGCAGATGATGGTGGTGGGTTCGTGAAAACAAGAGGAGTGCAGCTTATACTGAATGGAAGCCCCTACTATGCCAATGGCTTCAATGCCTATTGGCTTATGTACATTGCCTCTGATCCTTCTCAGAGAAACAAAGTCTCTTCAGCCTTTCAACAGGCTTCAAATCATGGACTCAACATAGCCAGAACTTGGGCTTTCAGTGATGGTGGCTATAAGCCCTTACAATACTCTCCTGGATCCTACGATGAACAAGTCTTCCAGGTTTGTCTCTCACTTTTCAATTTCATAACAACCTATTTTTAATCAAATTTAGTCATGACAAACTACCATATTTCGTGAGTTTTGAGGTTGTGTTTTTTCTTTTCTTGAAGTACATATAAATTCATTTCTTATTTCCCATTTGCTAACTCTTTTTCTTGGATTGAAAATAAAAGGGATTGGATTTCGCAATAGCCGAAGCAAGAAAATACGGGATCAAGCTGGTTCTGAGTTTGGTGAATAACTATGAGAACTTGGGTGGGAAGAAACAGTATGTAGAATGGGCAAGGAGTCAGGGACAGTCCATAAATTCTGAAGATGATTTTTTCACAAATCCTGTGGCTAAGGGATTCTACAAAAACCACATCAAGGTAAATGATTTTTTTTTTTTATTTTGTTTTCCCTATTATTTTATCAGTGTTATCGTTGTTGATGGAACCAGCTTCAACCAGATAAAATGGGTGCTGTGTGGATCGAGATAGAAAGCAACGAGTCTGAGAGTAATTTGTCATATACAGGGAGCGAAAAAAAAGAAAAAAAGATTTTGAAATATGTGCTTTGTTGTGTTTTCTTTAAAGTGATATTAATGTTAAGTTTTTTCACGGGAAGAGAGATTTGACGTTAAAGAATTCTTATTTACAAAAGATTAAGACATTACTTTCAACCTACTGTACCTAAATTCCTAAGAATTAATATGAACTTGAATTCCTATGAATTAATATAATAGAAGAGGGAATAAATCAATCCCAATGAAGAAAGAAAAGATGGTGAAAGACAAATTGTTCTCGTTAAACGACACGTTGTACTCCTAAAGATTCTATATTTAATTTCAACCACATAATGGTCGACAGAATCTAATTCTATTGATTTTGTTGTAAATTTTTTAATGTGGGTTTTTTTTTTGTTTTTTGTTTTTTTTATAGACTGTACTTACAAGGCGTAATAGCATCACTGGAATTGCATACAAAGACGACCCAACTATAATGGCTTGGGAACTTATGAACGAGATTAGGTGCCCTTCTGATCAATCAGGAAAAACAGTTCAGGTGAACGCATAATTCCGTTTCGCAGCTCTATTTATTAATTGTTCACTTCCGTTTTACAACTTTATAAATGCATTATTCCGTCTGGTGAAATTCTATGATTGCATGTTAATTATTTTGGTACTCTATTTTTTATGATGATTATAATAATTTCATTTCGTATTTTCTGTAGTTTGGGTCCTTGTCTATGTACAAACAATCTGGAATTACAAATAATCTGTGTACATGTGTATTGCTTGAAACATTGTAATTTTACATATCATTTACTTGGAAAGATGTAATTTATTATTTTAGTTTTAAGAAAATCTACTTAGTTACCACTTATAAATGAGTAGTTAAAAAATTAAGAGGAAGTGATAGCTTTCTTCCAATTTAGCTTTTTCTATGGAAATTTACCCTTTTGAACAAGTGAACCCAACTTTGTGAGTCTTGTTGACGACAGACAAATTTTGATTATGAAAACGCTCATAATTTTATTTTAAACATTGGAAGAGGTAAGTTAAAGATAACATTTCCCTTTTGACAGGCTTGGATTTCTGAGATGGCATCTTACCTGAAATCCATAGATGGAAACCACTTGCTGGAAGCAGGTTTGGAGGGTTTCTACGGCCAGTCAAAGCCTCAGTCCAATCCAAACTTCAATGTTGGAACCGATTTCATTGCAAACAACCAAATCCCTGGCATTGATTTCGCAACAGTGCACTCCTACCCTGACCAATGGTTAGACTTTTTATTTCAATTTCTTACTCTCCACAGATGCCACTCTAATGATATTAAGGTGTGCATTTAAAAAGTAAATAGTTCGAGTGAAAAAATTATACTTTCCAATGAAAGAATCATACTAATGATAGCTCTTTTGAGAATATTTCAATCCACAAATTTGCTACATGACAAATTCTGATTAGTTGTGTACAAGATTTTCATTTCATGATAAAGCTGAATGAGTTGTGTTTACTTTTCAGGCTATCGAGTTCAGGTTATGAAGAGCAAATGTCATTCTTGGGGCGGTGGGTGGATGAGCACATCCAAGATGCACAGAACACTCTTCACAAGCCAGTTCTCTTTGCAGAGTTCGGTATTTCCACAAAAAGCTTCGGTGGCAACTCATCACCAAGGGATCGGTTATTCAACACGGTGTATTCAGCAATATACTCATCAGCAAGTCGTGGTGGTGCTGCTGTTGGTGGCTTGTTTTGGCAGCTTCTAGCCCAAGGAATGGACTCTTTTCGAGATGGGTACGAGGTGGTCTTAGATGAAAGCCCCTCCACGGCTACTTTGATCGCTCAACAGTCTCAAAAACTAAACCACATTCGCAAGATGTACGCCAGACTCAGAAACATTGAGAAGTGGAATAGAGCTAAGGAAATTAGAGGCTCACAATGGCATGTTGGTGCTAAAGGTGGAAACTAAGTTATAAGTCTTAACTACCAAAATATATATAGAGAGAGAGGGAAAGCTAGAAACTTTGTAACTTATTGTGTGAGAGGATTGATCCTCAGAATGGAGTGTCCTAATAATTGTAGAGGGAGGAGTGGCCAGTAATTTCCGTTAAAGTATTACACCAGATGTGTCCTACAAATGTTATAGGCATGACTATAACTTATTGAGATATATGGAAAGAAACTCTGTAATGTACAAGCAAGCGTTTCATCAAGGGTGTGAATGTATTTATGTCTAGACTACTATTACAGAGAGGCTTGTTGGATGATTTGAAGTGCTTCATATTACCGTTCCATCTTTAATTGTTGCATTCTTCAGTGTAATCGTGATGCCAGACCTGATGTAGAATCCTTCCTTGGCCCTATCAGCTTCTTGAACACCCTGAGAAATCCAATGGATTTAAATCAGTCTGGATAATAATAGAAGCTTCTGAAAGCAACATTTTGAAACACTACTCACATCTGCATTTGCGATGATCACATTTCTTCCTATCTTGGCATTCTTGTCGATTATGCAATTCCTTAAAAAATGTCGGGTATGAAATCAGCAAAAATCAAGAATGAATGGTTCACATTAATTTTATATATTATGACATGTAAATTGGTAAGTATAATACATATAAGAGGAAATTCTTCAAAAGGCTCAATCAGTCACACCTGATTTTGGTATTTTCCCCAACACCAATTGGAACCTTTCCTTCTGCCAGTAAAGATGCAATTTCAGTCTCAGTCTGATAGTAATCAGCACCCATCATCATGGTATCCTGCATAACAAAAATCCAAGAAGGCATAATAAAGCATATATCACTGATGGTCCAAAATAGAATATAAAAAAGGTGTCAACTCAAGGAGGTGGAATTATGTCAGGGATTCAATATAAAATGTTAGGTAATACAGAATATTGTTTACCTGAAGCTCCACACCAGATTCCAAACGTGAGCGTACTCCCACAATAGAGTGCTGAACGCTACATTCCCTCAAGAAGCATCCGTGAGAAATAATTGCATCCACAATCTGTGGAACCAATCAAGAGTCATGTTCAGCAGATTCCAATTTCATAAAGCAACTTAGTAATGGTTTGACTGTCATACCTTGCATTTTTCTACTTTAGTGGGTGGGAGGAATCTTGGGGAAGTGAAGAAAGGTGTCTTTGGATCATAAAATTCAAATTTAGGAGGCTGCAAGGAATACCATTAATAAGAGATTATTGGATTACAACACTTTCGCTTTCTAATGAAAATTTATTCAATAGTAAAAATCACATTATATCAAAACTATATTCAAGTCTTCTATTTTCAGCAAAATTATACAGAGTAAACAATTAAGGCTTCTAAATTGTGAAAGGTTCCCAAATTCTGCAGCAATTTATGATTACTTTTTGTCACCAGAATGATTTTTATTGTTCTAAAATTAAAAGATGACCACTTTCATTTGTAGAGTTTATAATTGCCAATCCACTTCCCGCAGTTGAACTTCTTACCATGCAAAACCATCCAAATTGGCTGAATACCAAAAATACTTTACTAGAGTGCTGTTAGCAATAACCAAAATTAAAAGAAGACTAGAAACATTGATAAAAGAGTCCAAACTAAAAAAATTTAAAGCAACCTGTTCTGTTAGGGCGAGGTTTGCATCAAAAAAGGACTTTATAGTTCCAATATCTTCCCAATAGTCATTGAACAAATATGCCTGAGATGCAAAAGGAAAGAGAAAATTGACTGGTTACTGCTAAACCAACAGAGATTACTTGGTTGGCATTCAAAGATTTCCAAAATGAACAACGAGAAATTCCCTCTCACCTGGACATTGTGGTCGCTCACAGCAGATGGGATAATTTCAGATCCAAAGTCATTGAATGAAGAGCATTTCCATCTTAATAGTTGCAGCAGGGTTTCAGTTCTAAACACGTAGACACCCATGGATGCAATATAAGGATGTTTTTCTGCTTCTTGTGGTGATAACCCTAGAACAGTGGTGTCAACACGCTGCAGTTATTGACAATTTGTTAGCTAGACCATAACCAAATCAAAATGTCAATTATTCAAGAAAAGGAATGATGTATTTCAGACTTCAGACTCAAGATACTATCATTATACCATTGCCTTTAGATCTGATCCCTTAGGTTTTTCTGCAAACTGTACAATTCGTCCGGTTTTATCAATTTTCATCAGTCCATAGTCTGATGCACGGCTACAAGACAATTAACGCTAATCAACTCCAAACAAAATTCAAGATAAAACAAAAAAACATCATTTTCAATGAATGTTTGCAGATTTTCACGTAGACATACCTGTCATCCATGGGTACACATGAAACTGTGATATCAGCATTCGTGTCAACATGTCTCTGCAATGATATTCCCCATCAAAATCAATATTAGTTTCAGAAAACTAGAAATGTTATAATGTAAGATGAAAAATTTATATCATTTATACCTGCACGAAGTCCATATAGTCCATCCGGTAAAGATGATCCCCAGAAAGTATCAATATATGCTCCACATTCTTGTTCTTGGCATCCTGCAAGATCATACAAACCCATATTCACTACCCCATATATCAAAATGGTATTTTTAACAAATACACAACATTATATGTTTTTACCTCAAAAACCCATATAAATTGCCTAACAGCATCAGCTGTTCCCTGGAACCATTTCTTCCCTGCTTCTCCAGGCGTCTGAGTAGCTGCCAAGACCTGCTCACATATAATTAAAAATCAATTCTTGACAAAACTTATAGCAAAAAACACTTTCCAAAAGAAAAAAGGACCTTGTTTTGGTTCTCTTACCACTTACTGGTGTTAAAAACTATTTTCTCAAACAATTTCATACCACCCAGCAATCAGTTTATCATCCAACATCTAGTAAGTTCTGAAAATTATTGTCAAAAACAAGTGTTTAAAAGAACCAAAAACCGACACAGCTCCGGTGTGTCTGGCATTACCCTTCACTGACTATCTGAGCAACTTTATCAATTGCATTTTAAAAACTAAAAACTGTTTTTGAAAATAGAAATAAAAAAACTTCCTTTCTAACATTACAGTAACCCACCTCCACAAAACCGTCTCCAAAATTCATGCCATTTCCAAAGCTGTATGTGCGGGAGAGGTGACGGTTGAGAGAGAAAGAGTTAAACTGCGTCAGAATAAATATTTTTCTGATGCCACTGTTGATGCAATTGCTCATAGGGATATCTATGAGTCTATAACACCCCCCAATTGGAACCTGAGAATCTCATTCAAAGACAGAAACTTTGCATAAAGAATTTGCAATTATAGCAACCGTTACCAACAAAACTCAAACTAAAAATCACATAATACCGCTGGCTTGGCTCTTCTGCCAGTAAGAGGAAAGAGACGAGTTCCTGCACCTCCACCCAAAATTATAGAAGCCACACTTTTTGGGTTCACTTCGGAGGTCTCAAAAGCGGGTACCCCCTGATATGCCTAAAGGAAGGACTGCGGTTAAGCACCGAAACTACATGCTTAATAAAAAATCAGACACGCAAAAGTGAATAAAAAATTTCTTTGATGTGCATGCATTTGTTGATTTACCACGGAATCTTCGTTGATGTCTGATGTAAGAACAGCACGTGGAAGTCCAGGAGGCTTGGAGTTTCTAAGATTCTTACTGATTCGTGAACTTTTGCATGATTGAACACTCAAAAACCTTGTGTTCCCACTTCCCCTTGTACTCTCACCCCAGAACCCACTTCTCCTGTTTCTTCCAGTTCCCTCCCTAACTTTAGCTAGAATGCCACTCAGGGTTGCACAAGTCGATTCCATTGAACGACGGAAATAGAAACCTTTTTGGATTTGGTAATTGGTAGTACTTTTCTGCTCAACGAAAATGGGTCTGGTGAGTCTTTGTGCTGGTGAAGAGAAGAGCTAGATCACTTTCATAAAGCACCAAACTTTTCAGACAATTTCCACCATAAGTTGAGGAATAATAACTGAGGAGATTCAAGTGAAAAAGGGCCCCAAAAAAATCAGCTTTTTTAGAGAACCCACTTTTCAAATTGAGAGAGTTAGTTGAAGAAAAACGAAGGTGGGACCTGGGAGGATCGAAACTAGAAAGTAGAGAAAAATGTGGCAATGGAGAGAAGAGGAAGAAAGTGATGAACTTGAACAGAGTGACTGTAATGGGCAACTAAGGGGCAGATTCTACTGTGAGGACTCACGAGAAACCTGGGAAGTCCTTCTGTCACTGAGTCAGCAGTGGCTGCTACTTGTTATGACTTGCTCCCTAACACTGACACTTCCTACTTCCCACCATTGTTACGTGTTTCTTTTTTTTTTAAACTTCTTTATATTGCATCGTAATCAAAAAAACCCGTAAACTCAGGCTGATTATCAGATTAAGTCATGTTTCTTAATTGTTAACGTTGTTTCTTTACCATGTCTTTCTATTCTCCAGTATTTGAATTACCTGATTGGGATTAACATGTTAATGGCTTTTAATGGTTATACTTCAAGATTTAACCAAAATTATTTAACTTCAAAAAATCTAAAAGTCAGACTATAGTTAAAATTTTATAAGAATTAAAGTCAAATATTTACCAAATTATACTAATAAAAAATAAAAGCACCCCCTAAATTAGAAACGTTAAATTGTTTTATTAATTGACAAGTAAATGTTAACAGTAATCATTATTTTTTTAAAAATAATTAAGTAATTATTTTAATGCATTGTATGTGTAATTAGCATTGTTTTATTTATTTTTTAATCTTTGGTATTCCCATTAAGTTGTTTCACTCGAATAGTCATGAAACATATTTCTCCTAACAGGAGAATATTTGCTGTAACGGTAGAGCAATATAGCTGTATTAAGCAAAAGAGAAATGTGAAGTTTGATTATTCCTATTATCTTATTGAAGTAAAAATAATATATTTTCTTCTTCTAGAGTTGTTCTCTTTTCTTGAAGATTCTTCTTCAAAACTTAGTGCTACATATGTACATATTAAATTGAACTAAATGCATAACGTGGAGATCTTTAAGGAAGTGATGATGACCTTCTATTTATTGTAATAAATCAAAACACTTTCCTCCGAGTTTGATTGCGATAACCACGCACCTCGCTATTCAAAGACTCTCGGGGAAATAATAGTAATATAATTTATAATTATACAATGACATTTCTAATCAAATCTCGTTATAAAAAAAAAAAACTTTATACTATTTCTTCACAAGTTATTTATTCTAATATTATTAATATTAGTGTGAAGTGCAGAGTTGAGTGAAACATGTCACATTTCTTTTGCATAATGTGTCAACCTAAGACCCACTCTGGTTTTGTTTGTCTAGTATCTTCATTCCTCGTCTACAATTCAATGCCATTCACTAAGTTTTTCTTTTTTGCATTATTTTTTTGCAACTAAAATAAAACCTAGCAACCTAAATAATTGTTTCATATGTTTGTCATCTAAATTTATATCTTAGTAAAACATTAATATTACCCAATTAAGAACCAAACTATTTTGCCTAAAAGTCGTACTGTAAATTAAAGTACCCTAATATACTATATTGTGATCAATATTATGTTAAAAAAATCACCATGTCAAGTCATAATTAATATTAAAAAGTCAATTGTTCTCACTTTCATAAATTTAAGATGATAGAGGACTATTATTAAGACATGTTTGATCAAATATGTATATGTTAGGTAACCAATGGGGTACAGGCACAATATAACTACCATGATGTCTTAATACGGGTAATTAAAGGAGATTAAAGGAAGTTAACGAGTAGTTATCAAGTGGTTAAATGGCACTGCCTTATTCAGATTCAAAAACAAAAGTGGCACACGTCTTTTTTTTTTTTTAAGGTCCAAAATGAACCTGTAGCAAGAAAATAGAGTTACGAAAAAATTACAATTTTCTTAATTTTAATATAATTTAGCATTTCAAATATAAAGTAAATTTATTTTTGTCTTTCAAAATTAAAATTAGTTTTTCAGACCTTGTAATTTGAAAAATATTAGTTTCGTCTGTTTGTCTAGATTTTTTTTCCTATCTAAAACGCTATAATGATAAATAATTTGAGAAGAAATCAAAGTGTTGTATAGTAAAAATGTAGAATCAAATTAGACTGTCATATAAACGGTGTCATTCGTTAAGTAGTTTTTTTTAGTATTTGAAACAGAGGTATTAAAAAGTATTTTTCAAAATTAACAAGAATGATTTTTTTTCTAAATTATGCTAAATTCAAAAACTAAAATCATATCTAAATAATTTTTTATTGGTCACTATTCATAATCACAGTTTTTTTCTGTACATCGTTGTTCTCGTATGTTTTGGGAGGGCCATATAGTTTAAGGGTTTGAATATGGGCTTCATAGCTAAGCAAGCCTAGTGTATCTCCAAAATCCTCAGGAAATTTCTTTCCTGCACTCCATTAATTTCTGGGTTCACCTCTTATAATTTATTTCGTAGTGGACTTTTCAGAATGTAAAATATTCATTCTAAAAGGTCACAAGTGAGAGGTGGTCCTGTTTGCTTCTTCCCGCACCTCCATGGTTTTCCATAAAATAAATGAAATTACCGTTTTACCCTGGATAAAAAATAAATAAATCCTTCTTTTCTTCATCATATTCAGTTATTTTAGTATTCTAAATTTTTTATTGCATTATAAATTGTATAATCTAAAATATAAAATTTATATTTCAAACGGAATATAGAATTCAGAGTATGATTTTTGTGTTGTACTAGGAATTAGATATTCTGGAATAAAAAAATTTAAAAGATTATTATTTTTTATATATTTAAAAGTATGGGTGTAGGAGAAAACCATTGAGGTGCAGGAAGAATTGACCAATGGTCCTCAGTGAGGTGACATAAGTTAAAAGCCCATATTGGGCTTCTAGTTCCATAAAAAAATCAAAGTTTCCAATGTAGAGCAAAAACACAGTCCAGTAGGCAAGGAGAATTCGATCGTTTGCTTTTACTTGAAGAAATTAAAATTAAATTAAACAAGACCATAAATTATTGGACTAAAATTATTTTCCAAATAATAATATGATTTGTGAATGTCATTTTCAATGTACAAAATCTTTCTTATGTTCCAGTAGCGTATTCAGCATCAAAGATTAACAATTGGATGGTAAATTAGTAATTAGAAAACACTTTCATCTTATTTTAGCTTATGGATGGGGCAACAATCCCACGCTCCTCCTCATTTCCATTCTTTAAAAACAATTTCAAATACATAAATTTAAACACAAATAATATGTACTTTTATTTTACTTGAAAATATTACATAGCTCGAAACAAATAAAGGTAAAGGATGTGACTCACGAAGTTGTTAGAATAGTTATGCTTGATTTGAATGAATTTAAGTGAATTTGAGAGACTGGATTAGTGTGAATTTGATAGAATAGATTAAGTTGTTTGGATTAAGAGATACAAAGTTAAAAATTTGTAAATGACAGCAATAAATATAATTAATATAGGTAAAATTTCTTGTTAAGTATTGTATATAATCCACTGTTGGTATTGTAATTTTAACATTGCAATCTATTTTTTCTATAGATTATATTTTAATTAAAATAAATTTTAAATTCAATCAAATATTAAAATAAAATTTAAATTCAATCAAATGAACCTATAAAAACAAACTCACATCCATAAGTAGTAGATTATCCTCACCCTAATTGATTAATGTTTATCTTTGATATTTCACATAGATAATCCGTGCTTCTTCTTTTTTTCAATTTCACACTATACAAGCAACCACGAATAATGAAAAAAAAACGATAAACAATTTCATCATTTACTTTGATCAATTATCCTTTTAGATCCTCCTTTTATCTTAACACAATGAGAAGAGTTTCCAAAAGACTCTATTTTTCTAAAAGTTTAAAATAGTATTTCATAAATTTAGAAGATTAAAAGATACAAATTTATGCCCTATGATCATAAGAAATTGAACGACTATTTCAAGCTTTCAAGCCTACTATAAATCATTGAAAAATAATATTTAAGTGTATTACATCTTACGTGTTAATACACTTAAAATATAATAGATTTTATTATATACTGTTACATCATTTTATATATATTTAAGTGAAAGCGAGTTTGAATGATTCAAAATATAAAATCACCTTTTTTTTATTATTTGAATTCTAAAAATTAAAATTCAGATGACAATGCTTCTTTTTTTAAATGAAGTACAAAAGAAAGGATTTTATACTCTACAATAAATACTACCCCACACACACACACATATATATATATATATATATATATATATATATATATATATTTTGTTTCAAAAACATATATTTTTTGAAAGTAATATTGATAGTGCAACTATATTGTTTAAAAAAATTAAAAACTAAACTATTATACTATGTTTATTTCAAATAATATTTTAAATAAAGTTGTTATTTCAAGGATATTTAATTACAAAACTCCAATAAATAATAAAAAATAATAATAAAAGTTTGGAGTCAGATTTAAATATAAATTTTACCCTAAGTCTCACAATTTTTATAGTTGACTCTGACTACATTCGAATGTATTTCTGTATTAATAAGATGAAAACCTACCAAAAAGTTTATATATCAGTTGGTATGAATATATATATATAATATGGGGTAGCAAGTGGTGCGTGGGAAAGTGATGCTTTTTTCTCTTTTCTGAAATTAATTTGATGAATGAATTGTTCATGGATTTCATGCATCAATGTTTCTTCCTTTTTTCTTCTTTCCCACTTTCCCTTCATCTTTCTCATGCAAACCAATCTCAGCCCTTCAATTTAGATAATTTCACACTTTAAGCCTTTCGGCTTCTTCTTTTCATGACTTCAATAATTAATCACTCTCTTTCTACATGCTTCAATTGGATTTGGTTGAGACTTTGCTTCTTCCATCTCAACAAACTTTTTTTCCTTTTAATTTCTGACCAGTTTAATCGGTATAAATGCATTTGCTTCGTACACAAGGCACGGGAGAAGGAAATCACAATAAAGAAACACAAAAAATCACGAGATAAATGTATTGGTGGCGTAAGTGTACGCTTCAAAACTTATGTCGTAGTGCACATAAATATGTTTATGAAAAATATACGTATAGTGTTTTTATATAAAATTTTAAGCTTTTAAGTTCTCAAAATAAATTATAAATGAAACGGTATTGTTCTTAGTTTTATTTATTCATTTACAATGTATAATGTATAAATATGATTAAAGCAATATTAAAATATATTTCACACTTGATTCTATATAATCATATATCTGGCGATATATCTTATAGCATATTTTCATTTAAAATTAAACATAATCATATATAATTTATAATCAAAAGAATTGCTACAACAAATTATATTTCACTCACAATTCAATATTATAATAACCATTAACTATATTTATTAGATAATTTGTCATATTTAATTTTTGTAAGAAGACTCTATTAAATATACTTCATTATAAAATAAAATCATAAAATATAATTTTCTAATAGAATTATTTTACATATTGTGGTATGATACAACCATGATAATATGTTATGATACAACCACAAATATCCATACAATATATAATATAATATATGTCACATCTTTTATCCTCACATATATCTATTTTATTTAATTCATACATATACCATACATCATACATCATCATCCTTATCATATTATCCCAAAACACCCATGTTGATTATACAAAACTATCTCACTTAAAGGATCACTTATAACAATCAAGGGAATTAACATTGCTTTAATGATACTAATTCCAAATGAAAAAAATTATCTAATATTTTTTTCAATTTAGTGTCTATTCATTCCTTAAATGACCAACTAATAAGAGGAAAAATCAACTGAATCTTTTTGCTCATGCATCATTTGGTCTCTTCAATGTGACTATATTCATAAATCATTTTAGATCACTCAAAACTTTAATATTTATGATTTAATTTAGAGAGAGTAGGAGAAAAGAGAAAATGACTTAACAACTCCCATAAGCTATAGTTTGGTTTAAGTAACAATTATTGTAAAAAAATGATTTTTTATCACTTAAGTGTTGTTTGAGTAACAATTTAACACTTAAATGAAATATGTAAAAAATCAACATATTATAATTCATATAAAACTATTACACAACAAAATTTTGAAAGTTCTATCATGTTTAAAACTACCAAATATTCATAGTATGAATTGACTAAAACTAAATTTGACTACATCGAACTCTTAATTAATATGAAACATATTTATATTTCAATTTATCATCTACCAATTCTGATATAAGAAAAACTCAATATCAATCTAAAACAAAAAGCACATATCAACACATGGAATAAACTAATTCAATACATAGATTAATAAATGTAAGTAATTAACTTTATATCAAAATAACCTGTATTAAAAATAAAACAACTACAATATATTGCACACTTACAAAATGAACAAAGTTTCAACATCCTCGACCAAATCTTTGTCATTATAAGGTTATATGTATCTACTTTTTAGTTAATTTCAATCGACGGAGTATAAAAGTGGTATAAACTTATAAAAAGAAGAAAAGACATAATCAAGTATAAATAAAATAAGAACTTACCTTAACTAAATTCTAATCAATCTATCTTAATTTTCTCATAATTGATTTCTTAGAATATAATTTATCTGTATAAAAATGAATGGCCAGACTATAATAATTGTAGAAAGTTTATAAAATTTACATATAAAAAAATAGATAAAATAAATAAAAAAATTAATTTTAAAATTATATATAATTTTTTTATTTTAAAATCACATCTCTCATATAAATAAATCAAGTCATATACTAGACATTTTTTATTTTATTTAGGTGGGATACCTCAACAGGATGACTTTAATTTTGATTGCTCTAGACATTGATTTTCATATTCTTACACGGTCAACAAAATAAATTTTCATATAACTTTTAGAATAATTAATATGAAAGTTACAATTTAATCATATTATCACTGTAATAAAAAAAAATCTGTACATTAATAATACATTTTGATTAATTTTTTAAAATATTATTTATACTATATTATTATTTTTTACATTACTTGTTGTATTACATATTTTCTATCCCTTTTCTTTCTATTTATTTTCCCTTTAAATAAATATTATTAAATAATAATATTGCTATACCAAAAAGTACATAGTATAGCGAGATTACCCGTTCAATAAAGAAATGGGTTTATACAAAAGAAAATTCGAAGAGTATTTATTTAATTGATTGGCGGTTAGTTTTATCTTTATTGATTACACCGTATAAGTATTTTGGACATGTTAATACATGTGTACTTTCTAATGTATGTTAAATATCAAAGTTTTTTTTTAGAAATATTTAATGGTTTTTTATAGTGATACTAAGAAACATCAACGAAATTATAAAATGATGGGCTTTAATTATTATGATTTATTAAATATTTTAATTTAATAACAGTGAGTAAATATTTATCATAGGATCGACTTTGATACATTTTTTATTACTTCGGATTGTAATTGATTTTAGTACCTATAATTTATTTTAGTTTCAGATCTTTAGTGTTTTTCAGTTTACATCCTGAATTATAATTAATTTAGTTTTCAAATAAAAGATCAATAAAAGTAATAAAAAAATCATTAGTTTAATTAAATTATTTTAAACACATAATTCAATTAAATAACACATTATTTTTTATGAATAATATAAATATCTTCTGTTAAAAAATTATGACTACTTACTAAAAGTAATATCTAAAATAGTATTTATAATATAATAAAAACCAGAAGTAATTAATTAAACAAAAGACATTTAATGATTATTAAAAAGTATTGATTAAATTCAATTTCTATTGACTAATTCATTAAAAAGAATATTAATTCAATATTTTTATCACCATATTATGTATATAACATTTATTAGTTTTTTCAACCATTAATCTCGCAACAAAATTATTTGACATTTTTCCGTAGAATATTCACTTTCTATTTTCTTCATTCACAGCACAACCTCGAATCAGATGCTCCGAGTATAGTTTTATTCAGAAATATATTTTTCTTTCAATTACTCGTCCAGATGTAAAGATAGTTTAGAAAGATGTTTTCACTTGATCAGAACGATAACTTATTTTTAAAAGAATAAAAAAAATTATCATATAAATAAATAAAAATTCGTTTATCTAAAGTGAGAAAATCACTTTACTTTTGAATATAATAATATGTAAAATTATTTGGATGACAAAAATCAACGAGTCATATGATGTACTTATCCACAGAATGAATATATTTAAAATGTAATTAGATTATTTAACATGATTCTTTTTATGAATGATTGAAAATTCTTATTTCTCTTTATGAAATCCAAAAATAATTATTAGTAAGGAACATTTCTTTAAGTTGTTCAGCACAAGCTGACAAAAGAAACGTTGAACACAAAACAGAAAGAACTTATTGTAAGAACAAAGTTAAAGTTACCAAATAAAATCTAATTTAATTATTTTTCTCTATTTTTACACAACCTTTATTTACGTGCTCATGTTAGTGGGGATCTCTTGTTAATTTCTACTTATAAAGAAAGAAAGAAAAAAAGTTGAGAACTATATATCACCCTGTGCTGTGTTATTGTCTATATAAAGGACTCGGAATTCTAATTCCGCAGCAACCTGCTCCTTTCGTTTCCTTCAACATTGTTAACTCCAAATCCTCTTTCAATGGCTTCCTCGCAAAACGACAAAGCCAATGCCATGAGAAGGTTCCGAAGAAAACTGAACCTCGAAAACATCTTTCACTTGTTCAACGTTGGTGCCGCAATTTTGCTCTTCTCACACTCCTTTTCCTTCCCCATCACCCTCCGAACACTCTCCCAACTCCACCACACATTAATTCCACTCTTCCACAATTCTTTCTACGCTTTTCTTCTCCTAAACGCCATTATCCTCTTCCTCTTTGCACTCTCCAATAACAGAAACATAAACAATAACAAGAACAACGACAACGTTGGTGCCTGCACTGATGTCTACAACGAAATCGTCGACCACGACGAGTCTCGCCTCGTCGTAACCGCGCCACAGGAACAACCTCGTACCGCAGAGAAAGGATTCGAGGAAACTGTCACGGCGGTTACCGAGACCACGTGCGCAACAGTGACGACGGTGACGCAGGAAGAGGCGGTTTCGGTGTCGGAGAAGAAGCGCTACCGGAGAGTTCAGTCGGAGAGTTACGAGCGGCGGATGGTGGTGGCGGCGGCGGCGCGGGGAGAGTTGAAGAGATGGAAGACGGTGGGTTTGAGGAGACCGTTTGAGAGTGAATTGCGGTGCGTGGAAGAGTTGAGTGAAGAGGAATTCAATCGTGCGGTTGAGGAATTCATCGCCCTGCATAAGAGAATGCAGTGGGAGGAACAACTAACACAGAATTTGGCATGCACTCCCTCAAATTAAAAGAAAATGAAAAAAATAAACAAATTAATTAGGGGATTAGAGAAGGATATAATTTATTTTTCATTTTTCATTTTTCATCCATTATTGTACAGTAATTTATTCAATTTCTGAGGGATTTAATGGAGTTTCCTACTTTAATGTATATATATATTCTATATCTTATCCAATCAGTTTGTAATGTCATTTTTACCATGGGTTTGGCGCCTAATGAAGAGTCAAATTAAAATAATATAATTACTGTATCATTTACCAATCTTTTTTTTCTCACGATTTTCAAAAAATAAAATGTTCCGTAAAAATTAAAAAATGGAAAAAGTTATCCACTCATCTCAGTACGTAGACGAAACCAACCAGTGGTATTGTGTTTTATAGGTTTACCTTTCATAATTTGCACACAGAGTTCTGTTTTATAAAATAATTAAAACAATTATACACATTGATTTAGTTCATGAATAGCATTTATAGTTTCTAGAAAGCAAAAAAAGTTCTCTTTTAATTGCGAGACATATGAAACTGTGCGTACTAAAATAAAAAAGATGTCAAATGATTTATGCATAAATGATTATGATTACAAGTTGATGATAATGTAATTATTAACGAGTTATATGTTTTTCTATTAATAATTTGCTTATAATTCTCATATTTTCATAGGAAAGGTTGTAAAAGGACAGATCTAAAAAAAATAATACTTTGTATTTATTACAAAACTGTTTATAAATGCTAAATTAGTGTGTCTATAAAAAAATGCATGATTATGGATTATATTTGTGTGTTATTTTTCTTAAAAATCTGAAATTTTCAACGGATAGAAGATTTTGTGTCAACTACATTTTTTTTTTTTTTTAATTTTATCTAAGAAAACTTCATTTTGAAGCACTAGATGCTTCAAAACATGGCAGGAGATTCCTTTGTAGTTTAGTGCTAATTTGTAACTTGAAGAACTAACTTTTTGCTGATTAGATTATGAGCAAGATTAATGGGATTAGTCAATCCGGTTCCAGACACCACCAATAATCATGGATTATACCTTAATTAATATATTTTCTTAACACAAACTCAATTCCTATAAATCTGGAAATATTTTGTATTGGCAGCTGTGAAAACAAACAAAATTCTAATAAAATGTGCACCGGTTTCCATTATTGGTCAACCGACTTTGATTTTATAATTAAAACAATATAATTACTATATCATTTACCAATCTTTTTTATGGAGCTATTTACTAATTGTATTTTATTGATGCAATGATATTTATATTTCCGTAATGTTTGCTTCAAAATTTTCAACAATGATAGAAGACTTATGTTTTGCTAATTGCCATACTTTACTGATGAATAGTCTCTTGCTTAAACAACTCTTGGGGAATTTTAAATTTGCCAAACGTACTATCATACTTTTTTTTTATATTTATTTATGTTGAGGTATTTGGGGATCAGATTAGTGTGTCTATTGTTGGTTTGCTTCTGCTTTATTCACTTAATTTAGTCGGTGTTTAATAGAGAAAAGCAACATTTTTTTAATAAAAAAAAGTGGGGACTTGTGGTGAAAACTATGTTTTTTTTATGTGAAAAAGGTTTCTTATATACTATCCACTTGATGACAGATTAAAATGACTTCTCTCAGTTTCAAATTATTTAGACATTTTGCTCAGTGCTCGAAGTGGCCCATTTAAAGAAAAGGGAAAATAAACACAAACACAGACATAATATAAGAGAAGTGTATGGCATAGTGGTTGGAACTGGAACAACAAAATAATACTGTGCTGAACTAATGAGATTCTTTAAACGAAGTAGATCACAATTATCCTAAAGAAGTGAAATAATATGGTATTGTTTATTACCACCCAACATATTTTCTTTCATGCTGTCTGTTCCAAGGGAACCAACCTTCTACGCTTGTAAAATTGTACTGCAGCCACACTCAATACCACACCAAATAAACATTCTTTATCCATTAATTTCGTTGCCCAGCCCCTACCACATACCAAAACTTGGGCACACAAATCGAGAATCAAAGTCCATATATATTTTCTGTCTCAAACAAGTTAATTTCGTTTTTCTTATGTTCATTCTTGGTTCTTAAAACATATTTTCCTTTATCCTAAATTATTATCAGAGGAGTTTTGTTTCTTCACACCTAATGCGATTTCTTGAGTTTCAGTTGTGATATTCTTTTTATTTCAGATGAAGCAGAATCTTGTGACCTGACTCATTCCAATGGCTTGTTATTAATCACTTTATATGAAAAAAAAACAAGTTGATGAATTTTCAGTTTTATATATTATGTGGGGAAAGCAAAATCAGACTAATGAAAATGATATAATTATGAAAGCATTTATTTTTCTTTTTTAATTTATAATCAGAACTATTCTTGTTGTCTCTGTGTTTCAGTGATAAATCATTGTCCAGTACATTGGTTTTGTCTTGTTGTCTCCTTCTACTGCATACTAGTTGTCATACACTCATTATATATCCAACTTGGGCTTCATTTTCTGGCTTTGTTTTCTCCAAGTGGGTCCACAACCTATTTTATAGTTGGTAGAAACACCCTTTGAACTTTGAAGCCTTTTCTATACCAAACCATAAGCAACTACTCCATCATCAAACTTCAGAGCCTTCTATTTTAACTTTCACTCTTTCTTTATATTATTTTTCATCAAATTTTCTTTATATTCTTCCACAGTTACACTTCCAACGTCATAACGAGGAGGAAAAAGAGTTATACGGTCAATATCCTAACCTATAGAATCACTGCTTCAGAAAAATATTATATGTGAACGCCATTTGGATAAGAAGTGAAGAAAGTTACATTTATCTTAACGTATTCTGTTGTACCTTTTTTTTTTTTTTTTAAACTACCAACATTTTTTTAAATATTATTTTTTTTTTTCTTTACTTTCATTAAAATAAAATTACTAAAATAAATTTTTTATTTTTTTTTATTTTCAATTATTAAAACTTTTTTTTTTTTTTATAAACTACCAACATTCTCTTAAAGAACAAAAATATCTTTCACTAGTTTGAGTAAAATAAGATTACTTAGATAAAATATTTAATTTAGTTGCTTTCCCAATATTAAAACTCGAAACCACGTGTTAAACTAGAATAATGGATGTCATTTGATCCACTATTTCTATAAATTCTGGTGGAAGTATTATTTGAATGAAATAGAATAATTATGGACAATACAACTGTATCCTCCAGGTACACAATAGTATATTAAAATTGAGATCATGTTAGAACAAGTTGAATTATCCATTTATCAGAATTGTTAAATCATCATTAATGTATTTTTTACTAAATCCATCTATTATTTACTCCTTGTGTAATATAGCTAAGATTACTAAGAAACAAAACCTATAATTAAATTGCAACAAATTGTTCACTAAATAGACAAGGTTTGTCCCCTCACCATCTTTCTCTAAAGAATAAACAAGTGCCGATTGTTGATGCTTCATATTTTTAAATTTGGAGTATCTATTTTTGCTCATATGATTTATGTTGTCTGCTTGTAATATGGTTTTGAAGACCTTATCTATAGGTTTGTCCTAAACGAATTCCAGACTCAAGTGTTTACCTATTAATATTGTTTCGTAAATAAATTTTAATTTTTGAACAGCTTGTTGCACTTTTTTGGTAAAACGGCTCCTAACTTGTTGACGTGTTATTTTAAATTCCAATGTCTTACATTATATTTTTTAAATAATTATTAAGTTTATTTCTTACACCTTTTTATAAAAAAACATCGAAACTAAAATACGATTAATTTATCTTGAAATAAAATTTGTAGAAGGGTAAAAAAATTAATTAAAATATTATATTTTTATTTTTGCTTTATTTTAAATTATATAATTATCATGTTTTTTAAAATCAAATCAGAAATAAATAAATAATTTTAAAAGTAAAATGAATATTAAAAACAGTCAAAAGACAGCCTCCATATTAAGCAATTCTAAATTACATATAAACTTATAGCAGTTGCTTGTGTTTTTTTCTTCTTACTTGTAGAATTATCGTAATTTTTTACTTTTAAAATGTATAAAAAAAAAAAAAAAACGAATTTGTCCAAATATTAAAAAATAGGAAGTAAATTAAAAGCAAAATTATAGTTTTATAACTAAAAACTGAAAAAAAGGGAATGTCTAAAAGGATCTTGGAAACACCATTTTCAATTTTACTTATAAGTGAAGGTATACAATACTAGAAAAAAGTGACACTCCTCTTTGTATTTTTAAAAAATAAATTAAAACAAAAATAAACTTGAATAATAAATAGTGAGTGATTTATTATTTAAAGATATATGCGATTTAAAGAATGTAATTAGCAAAGAAGTAAACCAACTACAAAACAAAGACTAAATAAAACTGTGAAGAAAAATGTAACATTAGTAAAGATAAAATAAAATATACAAAATATATATATACTAAAATATCATACATATTTTTTTTAGTATTCTTGTTTGGCCTAGAAAGATCTTCTCGCTCTGGGGAAATTGGATACTTCAATTGTTCTTGGTGTGGAGTAGAGTCTTCGATTTTCAGATCACTCGAAAAGAAAAAGATATTTACAAAAGACACTATCATGTTTAAGTGAACACTTAAGAGTCAGAGTACTTGAAATAGGTTTGAACGTGTACTTTTCCTTTAGGAACTTCACATCTTATTTATAGGAATAAAAAGTACAATCTTAATGTAATTGATTGGTCTCTTACAATTTTTTCAAACTGTTGTTATCGTTTGTATTTAGAGAACAGATCAACCTCTCAATACTATAGTATAGTGGGTATGATAAACATACAAAATATATTAACGTCTACAAATTTCTGTATATAAATATAAGTACTTATACGCTGAATAAATATGATCATGTCCCTAATTATGAAGGCATTGTTGAAGAGGAAGAAAAAGAATATCAGGAGGATCATTTTTATTCCAAGTAAAGAATTAAAAAGTGAAAATAAAATAAGAAAAAATATTGAGAATGAAAGAGACACGATTAACGTTTGGTGAGCGACGATAAGTGCAGCGTTCGTCTATAAATTGTTCTATTCCTGTGGATTGCTCTGCCAATTGGCTCACATCATACCTCAACGGAGACACCTTCTTTAATTTTTTTTTCTTACTACTTCAACTTGAAGGGAAAACTAATAAAAAAAAACAACCAAAAAAAAAAAAAAAAACTACTCTACAAACCTATTCAGACTTTTCCCCTCCACTTGAATATCATATGGGGTAATAATTTAGTTGTAAGAAAAAAATACCTGATTATTTATTAGTGAGTTAGAATTACGTTTTAATAATTTGTTTTAATTTTTAAATATATTCATTATGAGGATTAATATCTGTCTTATAAATTTAATTATTTTTATTATTTTAGGAGAGTACTTTTAAGAGCTATGTTGTTCTTCATTAGTATTGAGATACAACTTCTCTTACATTAACATCTATTTTTTTTTATTTTTTTTTTACAATTTCTATTCCTTTCAAACACTATCCCCAGTTTCATCATTCTCTTTTTTCAAAAAAGTTTGATAATTGAAATCATCAAATTAAATATATTTCTAAATTATAAAAATATTAGTCGTTTCTCAATTCTAATTTATTTTTGAAATTCTAAATTTTCATACATCTTATCATTTGCTCTTGATTTAAATAGCTTGTGTTCATTTTTCTTTTCAGTTTCAAGAAAAAAGGGCCAACACAACTTCAGCTCATCATAAAAAAATGTTAAAACTAAATTTAGTTTTTAACTTTGAAACAGAAGGGGTCTAAGCCTAGTACTCTATAATTTTCGTGTTTATTTTAAAATTTGTATGTACTTGATAAGAGTGTAGGTTGATTTCGGGAAGGAATCGTCAATTGATTATCAAAGATAATGATTTGAATTTTGTTTTTGAATAGCTTGAAAGCAAGAGGTTGCATAATTTTAGCACTGGATGCATAAAATCTCTTAATTTTTTTCAAAACCAAACTTGATTATTCATTACAGACAGGACACAAACTATGAACTGCATTATTTGTTTTGTTTTAAATGTTATGGATTGACTGATATTTGATGCATCAATTTCGATAATGGATGTTGATAACAACAGCAACAATATTATACATTTATCACAACAAACTAGAATGAGCATTTCCTAACATGGATCTAGTAACTGATGTTGAAAATAGATAACTAGTATTTGCAATATCTCAAAATACTTGTAACTCAAAGCCAACCCTGAATCTACGGGTAAATCTTGAAACCCACGTTGGAATTGCTTGCAAATGTAAATCTTTATGATGTCACATCACATGGTTTTCTTTTGGGCATCCCTAGTTGAGATCAAATGCACAGGATATCCGCTCTTAAGTTTTGTAAAAAGTGCCCTTTTCTGAATACTTGAGTCAGAATCGATCACCTTCCACCTTAAAAAAAGCATTGCAACCATTTAAGTACTAGCATGTTACCAACATTAAACTAATGTGTCTGATCACTGATAGAAAGTACCCACTTGCAATTGGTGATGAAACGGTGGAGAAACACCAACATCATGGCTTTAGCCATGTTCTTCCCTAGGCATGCCCTTCCTCCCATCCCAAAAGCTAAGAAGCTGTATGGTTTTGACTCTGCCTGTAATATTTGTTGGAACAGTTTATCTTGTGATTTGTAAACATTAAAAATCTCAAAATCAAATTTTCCTTTTTCTTGTCCATTTAATAATATTGCAAGAAGAAAAATGAAAAGAGAGTAACCACTTACAGGGAATCTTGAAGGATTGAACACACCGGGATCATTGTGCACAGTTGGATCATGGTGTATGGATCTAGCATCGATGTTAATGTTCCACCCTTTCTTGATATTATATCCTATATCATTGCATGGTTTTCATTTTTTCTCATTTAAATTTACACGAAGTGCATTATGGGAAATTTATGTGTTACCTTCAATCACACAGTCCTCAAGTGCTACTCTAGGCAACCACTGTACCACAGATGCCTTCCTTAATGCTTCTTTTACAACCTGTTTGTGAGTGTGTCGAACATCAAATTTTTTTTTTTTTTTCAAAAAAATTGAGACAAATAGAAGGAAAAGAAAATAATTTGTTATATCAGGAAACCACGAAGAGAAGCAGGTCATGTAATGCACGATCTCATCACTTGTAAATTTGATGCAACACATTGCATAGAAAAGTACAACATGCACACACCTTAGAAGCATATGGCATCTCATTAAGGGCCTCTACTGTAAGATATGAATTTCTTGAACCATTCTTCTCAATCTCAAGTTGCTCCTTCTGTTTAGTTAACAAAATTACTACATTTTTTTAACCCAAGGAACTTGAAAGAACATTGCATGATGTAGAGATTAACCAAATTGAAAAGATTCACCGATCGACCATAAGGGTGTTAAAGACTAGCGGATTCTCATCCACAAATTTGATCATCCATGTCATTGCATTTGCTATCGTGTCCTGTCCTGCGATTTCGAACTTGATATAACAAAAGTGGATATTGAGGAGAAATTATTCTATAGTTTTAAATAATGTCATTCTATTTAATTTCAATATAACATGTTAACTTGATTGATAAATTAAAAATTCAATTATCATATTTATTTTAAAATAATATACTAATTTATTAGGAATGTAAATTTTAAATTAAATAAAAGTGAGTAAGGAGATTTGTTTCGAATTAGCCTTAAAAGAAACAAAAATGAATAAATTTACAAAAGAAAATTAAATAACATAATATCAATATTTTTTCACAGAATAAAAAAGTCTAAAATCGACTTATTAATTTTTGTGAAAAAAATTATTTATTAAAACAAATCTCAACAAAATTGCACCAAATATCTAAGAAAAACCTACGTACTAAACCTTACCTGCAATTATCATAGTTAAGATATTGTCTTTGATCTCTCTGTCTGTTAGACTTGGGACTCCATCCTGGTGTAATTCATTATCCAAAAGTTGTTGAAGGAAATCTACATGGCTAGTTGCAATTCCGCTTCTTCTTTCACTTATAGTCTTCTCCAATATGTCCATTATCCTTTTTCGAGCCTGCATTTTCACTTGAAAGCTTAAATAGACATTTCAAAGTTTGATTCAGCTCATGACACCGAATCGGTATATATGAAAAAAAAAGTTGTCAATGTATAGTTTTCTTGATAATTAGTAATGAAGGTGATGATGCGGTGGGTTAGTGAAAAGAGTTTGGGTCTCGATTTAGAGCAGTTAACAACCACAGAAAAAAAAAAAAAAATCATGGGCAAACTTTAGAAAAAGAAGGTTTGTCCTTAACAATTTGAAAATGACTTTGTTCTTAAAACCGAAAACATATGTTTTAGTATAGGTATAACGGATTTATACTATCCTAACCTGATAAAAGAATTATTCTTGTGAAAGTAATTTAATATAAATGTCAGATCATTATGGGGTAGTTTTGTTTTGGTATAAAACAAAATAGTCATTAATTGGTTTTCGATTGATATTTCCTTGCAAATTTTTTATTAGGAACGTGTATTTTGACTTTGAAATGATAAGTTAAAATATTGTGTTTTGTAGGCCGAGGATGAAATTGATTGTTTAATTCATGAAACTTGGTGCCTAAATATATTTTTAGTCCCTTTACTGATGATTGATAAGGTGTATGTTTAGTATTATCATGTTATATGGAATTTAGTATGAAAAACTTATCTTTATCTTTTATGATGATTTTTGTTGAGTTTTGATATTTACATAATTTGTTTAAGAGAGTTAACTCACTTAATTTTGTTAACAGCATCAAGTTCACTTAATGTAATGCCACTACAGAAAAAATAGTAAATTTGAGGTGAATTTGACTAAAGATATTCAATTTGACCGATCACAATAATACCAATGAAGAATTAGATTTTTTTTTTTGATGAATTTTACTAAACTAAATAAAATGTGTTCAACAATCTCTTGAATAAATATTTGGAATGCTTTATTGAATTGATATTTGTTTATGTATGGAAAGTGTGCCAAGGTAGAATGTTGCTACTTCAATGTGTTGTTTGTTGATTTAATGGAAATGATTAAACATTTTGATAGTTTGAAAATTTTATGAGATCTGTAGTATTGGATGAGAGAAAGAATGTGAGACAAATAATCATTAAATTTTCATATAGACAAATGAAATATAAAATATTTGGAAGAATATATAATAGCTGTTAGTATTAAATTGCTTTCCAAAAGTATATTATATGATTTTGTATGTTGAGACACCCATAAGGTACCAAACTTTGATGTATTAATGATGTGTTTTCTTTATTTAATTATGATAGGATTTTAAATACTAAATTCTTATTCTTACTAATTTACCCCTTTTGTCATGAAAATGTGATGAAAAATATTTTTAGATTGTGTTTTGGGTATTCCACCTTTTATATAAATCAACAAGGTATAATGATGGAGATATAAGTAATTTCAGTTGAAGTCCCTTCTATTATTATTTTCTATATATTATACTTGATGTTAATTTATTTTATAGTATATGATGTTTATAGTAGTTTTTTTTTTGGGGGACTTTAGATGAGGTAATATGATATTTACCTGAAGGCCTTTGTAGAATCTGGTCCAGGGTAACCTCACAGGTAAGGCTAGCATGGCTTCACCCAAACGAGCAACCTCATTTTGCATGGTTTCTAACTCGTACCCGTTCTCGATGCTTATTAGCATCTTGCACATCGCCTTACAAGCTAGCTGCATTATAAACATTATCCCTCTCTGTTTTACTTTTCATTCACAAGCCAACATTTTTGAGATAGAAGAAAGAAACAAAGAACAAAAACATAAAATGAGAGAAAGAATAGAGATCAAAACAAAACTAAGTTATACTTGACTGAGAGAAACTTTTTTTTCACCTTCATAGTTTGATAATTATTGATCCTATATCTTATTTTGGTAATTATTTTTACTTCATCAAAAAACATTTTAAACTATTAGTTGTTCTGTAATATGGTGCTAAGAATGAGTTACGTGAAGAATAAAAAAATTGAGCTTCATTTAGTTTTGTTCTGATGAAATACCTTGAGCGTTTCATCTTGAATAACGAGGACGGATCCACATTTCCAGGTAGTTGTAGCTTGAAGAAGAAGTGAATCAAAGAGTTGAACGAAGGAAGACAGAGAATCCGTCGAGAACAGAGAAAAGAGAGAGCTGCGAATGAGTTTGTGATGTTGGTGCGCAGCACAGAGCAAGCTATCGCGCCCCACAAGCTCCGCGATTGATTTCATATACTTCTTCGAGAATTTCCCCTCGTCGTTTAGAATCACTTTTGCTGACTCCGTGCTCGATATAAAAACGTGCGTTTCCCCAAATAACTTGGTCTTGAAGCATTTCCCATACCTGACACACACACACGGTTATAGTAACAATTTCACAAGTGTCACAATATATAGTGGACAAAACATGAACATAAGAAAATTGAGAGAATGGGATATTTGTTACCGGATTCTGCGAGCTTGGACAAATTCGTAGACTCCTTTGGTGTTGTTGATGGCAGCCATGAACTGAATTGTCTCTCCTAGAAAGGGCAATCCTCGATTACCCGGAGGAATATTGGGCACATTGGGTTTGTTTCTGCACCAAATTGCCCATGCTTTTTGACATAATAAAAAACACAAAAGAGCAACATGGCAGCAAAGGTAAGGATGCTCTTTTACCAATTGGGAAAGCATTTTGGTCTCACTCTTCACTTCTCTTCTATGGTGGCCAAATATCTTGCTCAATAAACAACACTGCTAGTGCTACATATATGTATATTGCCAACCTCATCGTGTGATTTATATGGCCGACATGCACTAGAGTAGGTTTTGAAACATTGAGGCTTCCACTTTGAAACTGAAGTGGGAGAATGCGTAAGCCCTTCTTAGATTACCGTGAGATATTTCGTTACTTGTTTAATCATCCTACATTATCGTATATTCCGCGCTAGTCACTAATGCTCTCACGTTGTTAACCATATTAATTAAACTTCGTTTTTAGTCTGGTACCATTCCTGGCAAGAAATTATTAGTTACTCTCAAATTATTATACCTTTTTTTTGGTGGACAACATCATCTTGGTCTTACCTATAAAATTATATTTGAATTAACGGTGTTGGTTTTAACTTATAAAGAAATTTAATTTATTGGTTTCTAATCTCTTTTGGAGAAGATTATCAAAAACGTGTCTTTACTTGAGGGAATTCAAACAAACTATTAATTAGTCTTTAGCACTTGTTTAGAGAAACATTGCAAGTGAAGATGGTGGTGATTGAACATGCAACTATCAACGGCATACAGTACTCCTAAGTAGTGCTTTTTGTCAATTCACCGTAAAGCTAATTTTAGTGGGCTAATTTCATGTGATTAATAAAGAATGTGTAGTTTTATTTTTTTTAAATGTATAATAAAGATAAAATGTTTTAGCTCAGGTAATATCAAAAAGTTAAAATCCAGTAAAAATAATTGTGTTAAACTAAGGCTCCATCCGTTTCAAATATATATTTTGTCAATTTTTTGTCCACACAGCAAGGCTCAGCACACCTAAGCATAGAAAAAACAATTTAACAATTTTTGAATAATTAACTAAAAAATTTAAGCAAAATGAAAATTTCGGTTCGAGAATCACGTCAGAATTCAACAAATGAAGGATCTGAGCCGGAATTACTAGAGCTGCATACAGTGGTCAAGAGGATTTTTTTCTCTCCTCAGTGCATTCTAGTTGTTAGGTATTTGAATTTTTCCTATTATTGATTTGGAGTGTCTTGATAGTGTTTGATGAAATGCTTCACCCCTAATCTTTTGTTTTCTCAGGCAAAAGCTGTTTGATGGAGGTGATTTTACAGGCGAAGGAAGCGGGTAACTGGGTTTACCGAGGCGAAGGAGCTGCTAATCTTGTTCTCGCGTACACCGGATCACTTCCAACGTTTGTACGTTCCTCAATTCTGTTTTAATTGAAATGTATGATAATGGAAGCTTGATCGATGGTACATTTGTAATGGTGTTGACGTTGCAGATTGGGAAAGTGATGCGCATTCGTAAGGCTCCGAGGAGTGGCGCGGAGGCCATGGCTATCAGGAGCCCCTCTGCCTTGACTGCGCATGAACGCCTGCTTTGGAAAGACGTTGATGAACTCGTTTCATCGCCGGACAAGGAAATTGCAAGCCAACTATTTGTCCACCACGTTATGAAGCCATTGCTTGGTTCCCAATTTGTTGATGCCGGGGTATGTGTTGTGTTGGCCCAAATCCTTATCCACAACATTCTATTGTTAATTTGTAATTGATTTTGTTATTGGTAATTGTGTACTACTCAGCGGTTTGTAATAGTTCGTTAATTAATAAATCATCCATGTCACCTTTGTGTATAGTGTGGAAGATCTTATGTGAGATTGATGGTTAGTGATTATGATCTCTGACTCTCACTTATCCTTTGTTACTCTGTTTAGATGCTTGTGGGGGTGACGAAGGAGTTTCTTGAATCGATTGAAAAGAATGTTATCTATCAACGTCCTTCTTGGAGAGTTGATAATGCACGGGTCGACATGCAACGTGATTCTGTGCTTCTCTTGTCTGATCATTCACTCTTCACTCATGGTAATTGAGATGCCTTTGGGGACTTGCTTCAGTTCAAAAAATAATTGTTACCCTTTGTGCATGTGAAATTGTGGAGTATGTAGTTGCTATGGACGTTATGTTTGTCTCAGTTTACATTTTACAGCACTACGTGAGAAATCATCCATCTAAACGTGCACCATGAGTACTTGCAATGCAAAGGAAGGTAGAAGTAAGGGAGGGCAGGTTTCATGGTTGAACGGGAGACGTGCTACTAATCATTTGAGTATTCTATAATGATGCTTAATATACTTCCAACAAGAAAACCATAATTTCTATCCTCTTTCATCCTTGATGTTATCCCTCATAATATAAATTTTGTAAACACCTCCAAATTTTCTAACTTCACAACGCATCTGCTGAACTTTTGAAAGTTCTGTTACAAGCTCTCTGTTTCATTTCAGGTAATCTAGGATCGAGCCCCTGCATATCTGTTGAGATAAAGGTATGCTCTTGATAGTGTCATACATTATTATTCTTTGGTGTCAAACTGTCGACCCCTTCTCATTAGACAACAACTTAGTTTAAACTTTTAAATTAAGTATCAAACTTGTTCCACCTTACTCTCTCTTTTGCTTGTAGTTAACATTTTAAATGTTGTTCTGAACAAGTAGCCCAAATGCGGATTTCTTCCTCTTTCAACATACATATCTGAGGAAACCGCTGTCAAAAGGACCATAACTCGCTTTCAAATGCACCAAGTTCTAAAATTGCAGCGAGGAGAGGTACCCCGTGCACAAAATTTTGCCTTTATTGGTGATTCTGTTGCTGCGTAGTGCATACTTCTTACAGTGGTGATATCATGTAGTCCTGTCATTATTTAATATGTTGTTCTTTTTTATGGATGTTATTGTAATTTCACTTAAACATACCTTATCTTGTATAACCTTTAAATTTGAAACAGTTTTATCCAATATGTTTGCAGATATCTTTGCTAAGTGAATACAATCCACTTGATCTATTCTCTGGATCAAAGGAAAGAACTTCTAAAGCTATCAAGGATCTCTTCACTTCACCTCAAAACAATTTCCGTGTATTTATGAACGGCTCTCTCATATTTGGTGGTCTGGGAGGTGGTGCTCAAAATACAAACATTTGTATTGCTAAAGCATTTGAAGAGGCACTTAAGTCTGTCATTCAATCTGATGATGGTCTGCGTACAGATAACTTGCTTAGTCTGGTTACCGAGGCTGTGCAAAAATCAGGAGTCCTTGATCGGCTCCTGAAGGTTCAGAAGCTTGATAATGTTGACATAGAAGGAGCCATCCATGCATATTATGATATTACTCATCAACAGTGCATGATATGTAGACATCTGAGTGCAGAAGAACTGAAAAGATATACCTCTTTGCATTCAGCTTCTTTGGATGAAAGCTTGAGAATTGTAAGGGACTATCTAATAGCAGCAACTGCGAAAGACTGCAGCTTTATGATATGTTTTAGACCAAGGAAAGAGGGGGATTCTGGATCTGTATGCAGTAACGTGTATCTTCAGTCAACTAAGCAAACCTTTGACTTCAAGGTAGCAACCCTTAACATTTTTATTATTTATTTATTTCGATAAGCTAGACAGTGCATTACATGATTCATTTGCTTGCTCTGCTGGTGCTGGTAGTTTGAGGGCCTCATTTGAGAATGATGCTGATTTTTTGGTGCAAAATAGAATAAAAAGTTTAAATACAGTGGAATGTTGGCTCATTCTAGAATGGATCAATGGTGAATGACAAAGTGATATATATAAATAAATAAATAATATATTAGAGATAATAATAAATATACCAATTTAAAAAAAAAATCAAATGAAAAACAATTAAATAAAGAACTACAATTAAAAAAAAAAAAGTCTGAATTTTTTGGGTCTCTCTTTTCTTACTTGACGCTTTCATTCTTTTGCCTTTCCTCATATTCTACCAAATAAAGGATGCCACTGAAAGAAAAACAGCCAATTGAAAGATTTTTATTTTCAAATGTTTCCAAGAGAAACTCACTGATCATAGTGAGAAATCAATCAAAAATTAAAGCCACAGGAGTGAAATGTTATGTTTAACCATTGCTTTCATATAGTGTTTCACCAAAAGCTTCCTTATAGGCATATTACTACTGATTATAAGTCCGTAGGGTCTACCGTGGGGGCCAAAGTATCCTTATAGATTGTAAAACACGGATAAAAAAAACTAGTGATTATAAATCACTCAAAAATATTGTTAAACTCCTATGAAATGCAGAATTAGTAGACAGACTTTATAGCTTATCTTTACCTTGTCACCATATATGTGGCTGCTGAAAAAGTTGAAGAATTAGAATGAGAGTATGGAATAATTGAAACAGGAAAAAAAAGATTTGGGTTTGTTTGATTTTAGTTTTTCATTTAATGTTTTGAATGTAATCTTTTAAAATTATTATATTTAGTGTTTAATCCTTGATATGTCATTTATTTATTTTATTATAATGTGGCACTTCATGATTTACTCCTCTGGAATGAGTGGACATTCTATTGTATTTAAACTAAAAAAGTTGTTTGGCATAAACTTATCGCAAAAGGTATCTAAAATCAGAAAAAAAATACAGAGGCTATAGAATAATGCTTTACTAAATTCCTAACAGATGCTAAAGGAGAAAATCCTCCTTCCAAAGGTTTCCCTGTTACAACTGAGAAGTAAGTTTTCAATGCTAACAAATCTGAATACTTCCCTCTCATTATATAAGCTCATTCCCTAAGCGTGACAACTTCAACTGCTCAACCACATCACTTTCTATAAATATTCTACTCACTTTGAGGCCTATCAAAAGGATAAATGTTGTAACTAACTAGGGTGCTTCTCAAAATTCAAAAGCACTGGAAGAAGCACCCTTGGTGTCTTTAATATTATTTTTTATCGAACTGAATTTTGTGTCTGCTCCCTTTAAGTACTAAAACCTAAAGCACAGCAGTTCAAAATGGGGCTTTAATGTGTATGCACAGACCATATCTTGAGAACTACTTGATCACACTCATGATTTCATGTCTTAAATTTATATGAAACAAGTTTGAATTATTGCCTCCCTTAGCCACAATTATAATGATTCTATTATCTTTATCCTTATAAAACAATGACTATAATGCTTGTAACATTTATATCTGATTTTAACTGATATTTGATCTATATTAGGTGTATTTCATTGACTTGGATCTGAAGCGAATGAGTAAAATGGAAGAATATTATGAATTAGATAAGAAGATAGTGAGCTGCTACAAAGAAATGGTGAAACATGGACCTCGGAAGAGACTTTAGAACTTGCAAGCATCACAAACTGCTTACTTAGATTTAGCAGTCTCTTTATATAGGTAATACTTGAGAAGATTGCATTGGTAAGTATGAACAATTTGTCAGTATTATTATTTATCCTTCAGAAGGTTTTTTGTATGCAAATCTTAAGTTTGGAAACTTATATTGTGCTTCATATAGTGGTTCAATGTGGCTTTACTTTCAATTTCTTTATGATGGACATGTTGCATTGGTTTATGAACACTTTTATGTTATTACATTTTATAATCCTAGCTCATTTATTATTTCTAAAATGTCTATGTATGTTGGTCCTACACACACGGAGGCACTGGATAATACTATTGAATTTATAAATGCATTTGGTCTAGATCATGTCTGTTTTGATTTGTACCTATTGGTAAAACTGGGAAAGTGATATATCAACAATTCTGTTCATTGCAAAATTATTGATAGAACTGAAATTTGATTTGTCTTTGTTTTTGAAATATGAATACACCGCTAAAATACTGGATGAAACACTTGTTAGTTGTAGCTGAACTTATGCTTCATTTCCCCTTTTGCTTGAAAGATACAGGGGCTGTTAGGTTGGCCTCTGTGCTGTAAAAATAACTTGTATACAATTTAACCTGTATTCTTTTTTAGGCTCTAAGTGGAAAATTGTAGTCTGTGCAGTAATGCACACCAGGTAATGTTTAATCAGTTATCTTGATGCAAGTACTAGATATGCATAGCGACATCCTTTTCTCAGAATTTTGGAAACTCAGTTATCTTATTAATAAAAAATGTCAGTGAAATTTACAGTGCTGTGATTTCTTGAAATTTATACTATACTTCTTCCTTTTTAAGGCCTGAAGTAACCCATCTTACAAGGACAACAATAAGCACCCAAGCACTTGGAGAACTCATCCTCGAAAACTTGCTATTAAAGAGAGAAAACCAAACACTTAAATATTTCATTGAGCATCTCATACTACTTGATGTGAGACTTCGATAATCATATTACTCAAGTCCCATTCAGATGTGTATTGTGTTTATTCGGTAATAGGGATACACAGTGTAACATGTGTCAAGTAATTAACCGTGTTGTGTGGAATTTCAAGAAGTGTAATTTACCAAAAAGGCTGTTGTTTGTCATGCCAGATAATTAGCTTCGTGGTTTGATAAAGTTTAGAAACTGTACATCTGATAATATTTAGTTATTTAAAATTACTTCATTTGATCCTCAATTTCCGAGGCAGTGTGTATGCAAGTTCGTAGGAGATTTAGCTTATGAAAAATTTTCTCTTAGATCTAATACATGGAGAATTGAAAATAGCTTTTTCTTATTATTAATCTTTAGTCGAGGCATTTTGTTGGTTTGTTCTGATAAACCATCTAGTTTTGGCCATTATTTTCTGACAAAAAAAATGCATGTATTAAACTTGTAGATTTCAATTACTTGTTAAAATAATTTTCTGATTTTATTTGTTTCAAATTTTATGTTCAAGTAAAGAAACAATGTTGTTCGAATACCTGCTAAATTAATTTGATAAAAAATTTCTACAGTAATTCAGTAACACTCAGAACACCTGTTTTTGCTTTGCGAAAATCTTATCTGCTAACTCTGCAATGTAATGTTGTAAACAGTACTCAGACTATTTTAGAGACGGTGGCTTCAGCTCAGTTCTGGTTTTTCTTTTGTTCAGCCTAGTTTGGCCGTGGCCTGACTGATGATCTGTGTGTGTCGGACATTGAGCTCATGAGCCATTTCAAGGTTTTTCCCTTCTCACTCTTTTATTATTTGTTTTTTGTCTCTAGTTCCAGTAGTAGTACAAAGGGACTTGTGTATGTTGGATTCACTGAAGTGGTCACCCTTTCACCCGCATACTGACACATTCCAATCAAATTACAATTTCATAACCAATTTTGACCAGAATAATTTTTATTTTAAATTTACTTCTAGACAATATTTTAAATAGCCCACTAAAGCACCACTGTAGGCGCAGCGCTGCCCCTGACCACTACAAGGGTTGCCGTAATGAAGCAGTTTATAGTAGCGGCTGCAGTAGACCAAATAGTGGCCACTGTGGCACTATGTGTTGATTCCCAAAAGCCGCCTAAACAGAGACATTAGAGCTTTTGGGGGGCTATTTTTGTGATCTCAATCCCCAAAAATGAAAATTGCAGCTGTAATAGTTGTGAAAAATGATAAAGAAAAATCGGATTTAGAAGATGATGTTAAAAAAGAAATTTAGGGCTTTTCCGGGGTGCTGTTTTTGTTAGTATTTACTTGTTTGACATCCTTGACATTTTATTAACAATTATGAATGTCATTTTAATTTTGATTTTTTATTAATTAGAATTTATATGCAGACACACACACACACTTTGTAAATTATATAGAAACTTTCAAAATAGTCGTTACCCACTAGCTTGCCATAGCGTTTTTGGGCCCGGGTACACATTGCTATTTGGAATTTTTTGAAACATTGTTTGAAGACTTCATTTTCTTTACAAATTACAACTTTGAAGAGTACTCCTTATGGAATATTGATATATCATAAACCATGGATAGACCCATTTGTTTTTCGGTATCAGAAACTCACCCCCTCTTGAATGTATGTTTTTTGTTTTGGGGAATGACATTTGGGGTATATAGCATGGGTCTGATTGCCATATGTTGTGATTTGTGAACTGTTGAGACAAGAATCTGGGTTGAACTGAACAATTGTTGTGAATCTTATTTGGAGCTTGTTTTTGTGAATATTTAGTTTATGAATTTTGTTCGCCTGGGAGGGTATAGGTCGGCGGACACTATTCGCTTACCATTTATTACTGGTTGTTTAGTTCCCTATTGGCATTTCCGCTGCCACTTTAGTTTTCAGCCTAACTTGTACCGTGGAACGTGATGAACAAGACGTAGCAAATCTTGATTTTTGTTTCAGCAGGTGCTTTTCTTACATAGTAATTATAATTCCCAAATGGTGTCTAATTTTCATGTTATGGATGGATTGTACCCCACTTTCTCATTGTAGTACTCTTGCTTTGTGAAAATTATGTCACACTTCTAAAGTCATTCATCCTTACTGACACGCTTAAGTAGTATTTGCGATTTGCTCATTTTGGTTTAGACTTTCTCTGCTTTTTGTTAGAAAGTACGAACATATCTGACGGGCTTATGTACTACAGAAGTCTAGCGTCTGAAGAACTGCTCCGTTCAAGGTGCTGGCAAAAGCAACTTGTAAAAGCATTACTACCTTTGTCCTCAACTGGTACGAAATCATGGTGACTATGATTGAAGAAGCCAATGCAACGAGGATCATCAAGGTCAGAAAATTAAAAAAATGATGAATGAGGTAAAAGTTGCTATCATGTCAGGGATGCGATGTAATAGTTACTGTTTCATTATGTAATTAACTCACTCTAATTGGTGTTGTACCAATATCATCTTTCTGCCAAGCAAAATATGGTTTATGTTCGTTCACTGATTTTTTTATTCTATCGTGATGTCATGAAAATTTACTTCCCAAATGACATTCAGGTTTTTTTTTACGTTGTCTTTTGAATACTGATTGTCTTATCTTTGAAAATTATTGAATTTGACATGAAATTGTCATATATCTACAAAAGATATGTGAAATAGCTCGAAATTAATTGACGGTATAAAATTGCACACTAAATAGTGTTATCAAAATTAAACACTTTAATGAATCTTAATGCTATTTATTAATCTTCACCATAAGTTAGCTCAGATCTGGACTCAATAAAGTACAAGTGCAAGTAACAATTATTTACGAGAAGATTTAGATATTTTATTCTAGTAGATTCATGATTTATTATCCGTATCTTTGCATTTCATTGAATTTAAATAGTTAATTTCATTAGATTATTTTAAGAAAAAAAATCCTATAAAAATGAGGTACCAAAATAAAAATGTAAACGCTAGAGATCAAAGTAGAATTAATTGTAATTAGATAATGAAAATTATATAAATATGAAATTATTTGTATATAAGCGCTAGGGTGCAACATTATTAATTTGGAACACCCGAAGAAAATAAGAAGTGTTCAAATAAGTCTCTAGTTCAGTTCTGATGCATGTTATTGACATCAACATATTTGGAAACAGATATACAAACCAATATTTCACTGCAATTTTATCCATTATCGCCTTTCAATTGGTTCTCCTTATATAGTGTATATCTTTATGGAGAGAGAGGAGTATGATACTGAAACCACCCATCGAACAACTCCACCATGCACAGTTCTCTTTACCAGCAAACCTTTCTCTGCATTTCAAACAGATAGAACACACTTTTAAGAGTCTCCATGCACGACGTCACCATAACCAGAACTTGACCTAAACAAGATGCAAACATCATCGACTTGCCTTGAATTTCTCGCTTTCCTGACTGTCTATGTATGCCATAAGTTCTTCTTGTTTTATCAAAGCCTCGTATAATGCCTGTTTATGAAGTTTAACACACTAGTTTATAAATATACACAAAAAAATACTGAACATGATACCACACAGATACACCAAAAGTTTAAAAAGTGATTCACGAATAGATATAAACCCTTTTTGTAGCTATCAACTCTGCTTCCAATGCATCCACACGATAAACTGCAGCATTGAGCAGCTCCTCTTTCTCATACGGCATCACATTAGGCTTTGACTGTAGCATGTCAACTTTCTCTTCAAGCTCCCCGAGGCGTTTTAAGGCAGATGACGAAAGGTTTGTCGTTGTGAATCCGGGAGCACGTAAAGGAGGACGAGATTCCTCCTTGGATGTTGAATCAACAGTCCTGTTCAGTATACTTGAGGCAGAACCAGATTCTGAGTGCCGTATTCCCTTAGTCACACGAAATGCTATTGAACGAGCAAAAGTATAAAGGGCCAAAATGAAGCCAGCTGTAACACTCAGGAGATTCTTCACGTTTCAGTACTCGATAGACACAAAATTCAGCAATCAAATCTAAGTTACACTATTTACCTCAGTTCAATATATAAATTTATCTATGTTTGTATCGTAGATTAAATTTTATTTCACATGCAAAAGTTAAAGTAGTTTGACATATTTTAATCTTTCTTGGGGATGGGTAAGTAGTAAAGTACAAATTCAATGAACGCAAAAATGTGAAGAAAAAGAATATCAGGCACAAAGTTGTGAAAGGGATAGTTATTGAATTGGGATTGCAAGTTTTTCATTCCTTTAGATTTTTTCTGCATGCCAACATAGAAATTAATTATGACAGATATTTTGAAAATGTCATTTGTTGGTTAAGTTCAGAAAAAAACAAATAAGTGTCTACATCCATCCCAGTGGGTTTAACTAACAATAATATCCATTCTTGGCTAATAATAATGGCATGTCAAAACCAATAATTGTGCATGAACTATATAACCTGTTGAGTAAAGTAGCTTTCTCGATGTTGCTTGTCTCTCAACTAAACGCCCACCATGACTAGCCTTACCAACCAATCTTGCCTGTATAAACGTGAAGTCACTTAAATTTAAATTTATTGAAACATTTTTTTTATTGCTACCTCAAGATCAGTATCAATGTATCATGGTCACTCACTTCTTCATAGACAGGAGTTAACATAGGGCTAATACTGTTCCCACATGGTTTGGGAGAAGCAATGTCTTCAACTTCAGATCCTGATTCTCCCGTAGATGTATCACTACCACCTCTAATCTGTTTTCTCAAAAGCCCAAAATCCAAAGAAAGACAAGACTTTGTTAATATAATATCTGAAATTTCCCAACTTACAATTTTTCAGGGTTCAAGATGGTAATGGAAAATTTACCATTGGATAAGATTTCTTGTCACATTCAATCACTTTCCCTTCGTCGTTAGAAACAGTTACTATTTGTTTAGAACATCCCATTTCACCACTAAGTACCATCTGCATGCCCAAAATTGTTCTAGTTGAATCACAGACACAGTAAGATGAAAAGTACAACCAAAAACCTGAGAACTAATTAAAATTTATTGATTACAGTAGTCACCTTTAAAATGTTAGGGTCTTGCCAAGGCCCTTTATCTGACCTCATACAATCACCTTGATCTACACAAGTACACGTACCACCAAGAAATTCTGGAAGCTCGCTGCAAAGCTTACAATTAGTCAGAATTCTCAAATAACAAGTTGATTGAGAAATCACTCCATTACCAGACTTGAATGTAGAGTTACCTCTCATCTATAATCTCAAGTAATTTACTCTGGAACTTGTTTCCCATAACCTAATGGAACATTCAAGTATCAATTAAACCTATACCTAAATTATCTCCAAGCCAAAAAAATGGAAACAATAACTCAAAATTATCACGTACATGGATCTTTGAAGTGGTTTTGGGATCAAGAAATGTTTTGACCGTGTTCCAGAGCATCTTGAAACCAGGACCAGCATTGATGATGAACATTTGACAGAGTGTCTGCACAGTAGTATCATTTAGAGAATAGAACTTAGAATCAGTAAATGAATGAGCAATATGAAAATTCAAACAAAATGAAGATAAAACCTACTTACTTCAGGATAGTAATCACCATCAATCTTCTGCAGACGGGTGATCAGCTCCCGTGCAGACTTTGTAAGGTTTTTGAAGCCCTGGAAAGCAAAAGACAGCATATTATTATAAACTCCAATCTTAACTTTTGATTAACATTCATTGACACGTACAACTTACCACGCCTTGAACATCCAAAATAGTTGTACTTGAGTCTATGTGTCTCTTAGCAGCTATAGAGCAAGCCGGAAACTTAACAGCAAATGCTTTCTCAAAACTCTGAACATGGTATCTCAAATACCTTTCCATGGTAGTTACTTGCATAAGCTTATTGGGATCAACTTTCCCTAGCCTCTCAATATAAACAGGCCTTCCTTCCTTATCCACGCCATGATTGCCATGTGGGTAGTATTTCAGAACCTCACTCAACTCCTTGAATTCAAAATCCTACAGAGCAGAAACCATAGTGTAGTATACAAAAACCAGAAATTCGAATACATAAATCAATGTTCAGATTATGAAATCGAATATATATTATTGTATCTAATGCCTCACCTCCATAATTGTATCTGTTCCATATTCTTTCCTCCATTGGATCATGTTGGCCCACATCTGCTTTGCTTTCTCAATATCAAACTTCCTTGCTTTCAAGAATCTGCAAGAAATGTGCTAGATTCAGCATTAAACTATAAAAAGAAAAATATGCAAAAAAAAATAATGCTTGAGCCATTAGTCCTGTAATGAGAAAAAGAAAAAAGAAACTAGTAAGAGTGTTTGGGACCTCAATAGCATATGGTAGTCATCATGTATTGGAGGTAGCAAGTTATCCAACAGAAGCGCCTGTCGAAATGCATCCACTGCTTGGAGCTCTTTAACATCTCGAACGTCCTCAATGGAGAGGGAATTGCTCCTGCTGCCACCTTTTCTGCTTCTTTTCTTCTTAAAAGAATGTCTGAATTTGGTTGATGCATTTAGCGCTTTCTTTTTCAGACTGCCAATTCTTGTCCACCGATCATCCTCTGAATTGTTCTCGAAACTCAATTTCCTCTCTCTTCTTTCATCCAATCCTTCAAGGCCTAATCAAAACAACAATAAAGACACTAATTAATTTCACAAAGAACTAACAATTCTTGGCAAGTATCCAATCCATTGAAGCTTAATTCCATTCAAATTCACACCTTAAAATCTAAAAGAAATGAAATCTTGATACGAATTCTTAACCAAGAAACATTGAAATAACGATGATAAAGCACAATTCGAAACAATAAGGGAAAAGAGAACTTTGGTTACTCACAGAGGTTGGTTGACATGTCAGCGAAGATGGAGCGGTAGTGAAACAGAACACAAAGGCAGAGATAAAATTCGAAAATTTATAACGTTTTTGTTTTTTGTTTTGGGTGAATGACACGTGAGTTAGTTCATTCCTTTTCGGAGTGTTCGTTAATAATTAAGCGGACACACAGAGTGTCGGCGGAAGACAAAATTAATGGTACAGTGAAATTGGATACAACATTATATTCTCAGAAACAAAATCTAATGAACAAATTGATACACGAATCTATCATATATATGTATGCTTCACCTCATTCACATATAAATTATCTCTATTATCACTTTTTTTGCTTCAGACGTTATATCTTCCTAACTTTGCTTTGGTGGGTCCACCATTCATGAGTTGATGATGTTCAACTTGGCGCCAATTTACCTGCCTCTTTAACTTCATATTTCTTTTTGATTCTTATTCTTCCTTTATGACCTGTTTCTATTATTTCCTAATGTGGCCTTCTTTTGACCTGTTTGTATTATTTCATATAACATAGTTTAGTGTGCTTCGGATTATACCATGTCATAATTTGTTTTAAAAAATCATTTTAAAATATATAAAATGGTAAACTCACTTCCAAATTATTGTCAAATGAAATTTTAATCTTGGTGGATTTATTTTACAAACATTTATTCATAAAATAAATTATACTTCTACCAAATATGATTATTTTTCATGAAATTGAAAATACCTTTATTATATATTTTTCATCATACCGTCTTTTCTATTAAGCATTACACAAACATCCTTTTATTTTATAAATTTTGTGTAATTAAATCCCGGTGCAATAATAAAAATGTCAAAGTTGTTGGATACTTAAACAGTAAAATTTAAGATTACATTAAAACAACATATATTGTGTTATAAAAAACCACCAGAATTGTTTAGAAATTGTCATGATTAATTTTTTATTCAAAATTTTTAAATTATATTATTATTATTATTATAAATAAGAAAAATTATAATTTATTTATTATATATTATGGGTCACTCTAATTATATCTTGAAGTTATTATCATTAAATATTTAAATTAATTTCAAATTTTTACTAGAGTAAGAGATTTAAGTTTGGTGGATTTATGAAACAAAATTATATTTATAAAAGCTTAAAGAAATATAATAGATAATTTTTACATTTTAAAGGGTGTTTTGTATTTTTTTCAAACCATGTTATTTAGTATAAATCCATTAGTAAAATATAATCTTCCCTTTGGAACATTGTTTTGTACACAAAAATCGAATTCAAAACCAAGTTCTCAAAATAACAACTTAGTAGTATCTAAAGAGTGTAGATAAGTTCAAAAAAATAGGTAAAATTTAGAATTGAATATACAATCAGAACTGTTGTTTTAATCTAATGATTAAAATTAAGTGCTCCCATTATTATAACTAAAACTGAATACACGTTTTTCTGTATGAATAAAAAAAAGTTCAAAGGTTTCCTTTAAAAGGATAGAAGAATCTAATCCGACTTTTAAATGGTCGGCTAAGGGAACAATTTTAATCTATTATTATGCCCACAAATTGCTTTTCTTTTTTCCCAAAATATTGAAATCCCCATTAATGTTATACGCCCATTAGGAATCATCAAACTAAAACATTCCTAGGCCAGGCCCACTCATAACGTTAAATTTATAGTATTTCCACTGGGTCATTCTCACTCTTTTTTTTTTCTTTATTCTCACATTCCAATTTTTTTTTCTTTTTTTTATAAAATATATTTCATGAAAACATACCAATGCTATTTTTTGTAAAGAAAAAAAGGATGTAAACTCAACAAAATGAGTGTAAGAATAAAAAAGTCCTTTTAATAGAACATGCAAACAAACCTACGGCCCACGCACTATTTACACGCCTAAGTTTAATATTCGCATCACTTGCTTTAAAAATACCATTGACGGAAATTAGTTTTCACATGTATGATTATGACATAAAAAAGTAGTTTTTGTTATATGTGTAGACCCACAGCACGAGAATATTAGTTTTTCATTGTGTAATAATAGATTCACCCCTCATATCAATTGACAAAACTATAAAAATTAGTTTTTTTTTTTTTTTGTTATGTATTGAACAAAAGGATGTAATTTTTGTAATATTGTTTAGGTGAGAGAAAAAACAACACAATTAAATTATTTTAGTAAGGGAATTTGGGTAAAAGAAACTCTTAACTACTCAAAAAGTTCTGTTGCGACCTAACTTCAAAATCTTTCATTCTTAAAAATCTCGTTTGTAAATTGCCCTATAAATATATAAAATTAACTAAAAATACTTTAACTATTTAAAAGAAATGATTTCTATACTTTAACATATATTTATGCATATAAAGAAGGAAGATGGAAAAAAAGAGGCACAAGGGAGACGATATTTTACAACGAGTTAGGATTGTAGGATCATTTTGTAATGTGAGACATTAACAAAATTTGGGGGTGAAATTTTGGGGGTGAAAACAGTACAATTGAGGAGGGTTGAGAATAAAAAGCCCAGGAGAATATCCCAATTTTTATTTTTGTTAAGGAGACAGGCCCAATTTATGATTCCTTCTTCGTTTGGAGAAGCTTACAAGGACGTCCCTTCCAAGAAAAGTAAAGCTTACAAGACTAGAGACATCAATCACTCCTTTTAAATATTTGTGATACTCCCATAAAAAGACATTTGTGATGTATGTTATATTTTAGATTTGAAAAGATTTGGATTCTTTTAGTTTATGATTAATAGAATATGACCACCTTGAAAAGAGATTTTTTTTATCAAATATATTTAGGTGAGTTTTTTTTAATCACTCTATTTGATAAAATTATATCTTATTTATGTAATATTATCTTAGAATGGATTAATTTCAAACAGGATTACCAGTTCTACCCAGATGAATAATCTCGAAACTAAAAAAGGAATTTCTTGTGTCTGTATTTTAAATAATTTTCTAATGTTATAAATATCCCATGCATCATAAGGTCTTACAACACAACGAGTTTTATAATTTTAGTTCAATTTTATGCTATTTTGTCTGTCACAAATGTACTCACCAGAATATTTCAGATTTCAGTCCACCACTCGCCTATGGGATATAAATATCCCTTTTGGGATTATGTCCATGTACAACATTTGAATCAAAATATAACTACACTCTTCATTTTAAAATATTCATTGTATATACTTTATCTATTAATTAATCACTAGTAGTATTTATGGCGAAATGATGAGTTAAAGGAACTTTAATTACCACCCTTTCATGTTTCTCCAAATAATAAACACGATTGAAATGCCCATTGATGATTTTGTTTTTATGGTTATCCCAAAACCTGGCTTGGTTATAGTCTCAAAGTATAACTCACAACTATACAGTTTGTAAATGATTACAGGGATAAATATATTAATTTTACAAACATGACTTAATGTATTATGTTAAATTCAGGCACCCTAAATTTTAAAACGATTTTTTCAATTATTTATGTTAACACAATTTGTGTTTGTGTTATGCAATGTGTTTTTTTTTTTTTTTTTTTTTTTTTTTTTTTTTTTTTTTTTTTTTTTTTTTTTTTTT
>Ga0099824_1000497_pt1 | contig 46630 bp, 25 predicted proteins | sample SiratrowhiteBW_FD_76837 | JGI IMG/M metagenome (GOLD analysis project Ga0099824, IMG submission 76837) | Root nodule microbial communities of legume samples collected from California, USA - Siratro white BW | ecosystem: Host-associated > Plants > Roots > Nodule | place: USA: California... | reverse complement strand
CTGTTCTTGTTTAATTTTGTTGAAGGTTGCAATATCATCTGAGCATTTCATAGGGTTCGGTTGCTTTCTGTCAATCGCCATCCATATAGCTTGTAATTTGTTCCAGAAATCCTCTAAGGTATCCCTTCCCTGTTTCTGTGTGTTTGCTTTTCGGTGTAAATCATAAATTTGAATCGGGTCTGTGCCGCTTTCATAGGTAGTAGCCAATTCCTCCCATAAAGCCTTGGCGGTTGGGAACTGGGAAACATTATTTATCAAACTAATCTCAATATTCTGAATTATCCAGGTGAAGACAGTTTAGTCTGCTTGTTCCCATTTTTCATATGCTAGTTCTATCTCTTCTGGTGCCGGAGGTATACCTGACAGATGACTCTTCTTTCCTCTGTCACCGATAGTTTTCTTCATGAGTGTTGCCCACAATGGATAATTATCTCCATTTAATTTGAAACAAATTGACAAATTGTCAAGATTGGATTGTGTTTGCTAAATCCCTAGGCCATTACGAAGCATATTTGCAATTTGTAAAGTTAGCTCATCAGTAATGGTTGAGGAGTTATTCTGGTTTTGGTTCACGTTGTTGCCAATTTCATCATCTGAAAATGACATTTTTGGTTTTCTGGTGTTTTTTGGCTGTGAGGGGTAATGGAACAATGATGTTGGTTTTTAAGTTTCTAGGATCTAACACCGCTCTGATACCATCTTGCGATGGTATCAAGGGTTAAGAAAGGTTGGACAAGGATATGATAACTATGAAAAAAAAGAACAAAGAATATGATAACATGGAAGAAGGTTTTTTTTATTGAATGTATATATCTTTGTTTACAATAGCTCACTCAATATAAAATTTCAGGAAACTAAATATGGAAATTATTCTAAATAAATAGATTTGATATTCTCTGATATTCTACTGATATTCTCTAATACTCCCTTGATTATCTTTGATATTCTATAGATTTATTTCTTTGATACTCCCTTGATTATCTCTCTGATATTCTTACCGATATTCTCTGATATTCTCTTGACTATCTCTGATATTCTACTGATTTGATTTGTTTTCATAATAATAATATTCTAACAATTTTCTCCCTATTTTTTTGTAAGGAACCTTTATTAAAAGGGAAATCTGAGTTCCTTAAGGAACTTAGAAAGTTTTGATAATTTTCATCTTCTACCTGGGGAGAGTGATGTTTTTCCATCAATATGTTTCAAAAGTTTATATAGTATTACTTTTAACATAAGAGAATGTATGTTCATTTGACCACCAATATGATCTGACAAGATTTATGCCAACAACTCTTTAGGACGGACAATCTATTGTTGTTACATAGTTCATCCGCATATTACGATCTTGACTTTTACTCTAGTTAAGATAAAAAATAATTTAACCGAAACTTGATAAATTATGCTAAGTAACATTCCTTCAAATAGAACTATGCATTCAATGCTATAAGGGAATATTTAATATAACCCTCAACATCCACGAGGAAAGATGCATAATGAGGAATGATGACTTCTCTTTGTATCTCAACGACCAATTAAGGATTTGCAATGAATCTTTTGAAAATATTTATATATAGAAGACAACCCCAACAAATAGCACTTACAATGATGACAAACTTACAAAGTTACAAACAACTATAAAGTTGAATCTTAAGCTTACAAACCTAACTTGTTGATAAAACACTATTATGTTCTTCAACAATCTAGAAGAATGAATCTTATCTTATATACATCGTAAGAACCAAAACCTCTTTTAATAAACACCTAATCACATTTTCTTGTAACCAAATGTTTTAGTCAAAAAGTTGGTTGTATTAGGGTTTACGGTTTATAGTTTAGTGGTTGTGTTTTAAACAATACTCGATCTTAGCCATGAGTTACTGCGTTCTAAATAATACTTAGTTGTATAACCAAGAGTGGTTGTATTTAAAGTAATACATGATCGTTTATCCATGAGTGACTAAGATTAAAAAATTACTTATTTTGTGTTTTATAGCAATAATCTACCTAATAAAACTCGATCAAGAATTAGACGTAATCTCTCTTTACTCTAAATACTCTTAGATTATATATTATTGAATTGTCATTTACTTTTAAAGAAGGAGAATATTTTGAACTATATTTACAAAAATAGATTACAGTGAGTTTGTCCACTTAAAATTATGCTTCATTGTCTGCAAAAACTAAAAATAATAATATTTAATACATAATTAAACTTTTAGTTCTTGTATAATTTATTAGTTTTTCACATTTTACAAAACTTGGAAGAAATTTTGGAAGATAAATTTTAAACATACGTCTAACCATTAATTTTTAGAAAGCTACTCATTCATCATCATTATCTTTATAAAAACTTATGCAAATCAAATTGGCAAGTAGCCTTTATATTTAACTATAAATCTTTTGTTATTTTATGCTTTTCTCCATGATACATCTTAAACGAACCACTATTTTAATCAATCTCAAGTGAAGCTTTAACTTTGTTAATGTCTTCTGTGTTATTAAAGGAATTTTCACTTGTCTATATAATACTTGTAACAACTTAGAAAATCAGTCGAGTAAGAGTGATAAAAGTGAAATTAGCACCTAATTATTTTATTATTAAATTAAAAACTGAGTATTTATAGGAAAAGCTATTAGTCAAGTCTTATTTCCACTTCAGTCACCATCTCTCTAAAATCCTGACTTCTCTTTTCTCTGACTTCTCTCTAAGTCTCTGCGTCCGTCTTCCATCAGTTTCTCGAGCGGAGCCCACTGTTGGCCTCGTGACGGAGAACAGAGCAAGCCTACCCACCGTTGGACTCGTGTCGGAGAACAGAGCAAGCTTACCCGATCAAAATCTCTACTAGAGTAAGTTCATTTTCTGCCCCGTTCTCTTAGAGCCAATTTTAGATTTTCATTTTTCCTCTGCTTACTGAGCTTGAGCTTGCATGTAGCCTCTGAGCCATCAGATGTGCCTCTGCGAGTCCAGTTTCCTAGTGTGTTAGTCTGATGGTTGATTAGAAGTCCTTTGGTGCAAATTCAAGTTCTTGAGGATCTTAAGCTTTTGGGGTTGCTAGAGAGAATTTTCACTGCGATTCAGGTAAGGGAAGTTGATCTGCCTTTCGTCTGATCTATGTGTGAATGTAGGTTAGGGTTTGATAAGTAATGATTGTAGTATCTGTGAAAATTTCATCTGTTAAAGTCCTCTGCAAGTCTGAAATTTGATTTTAATGATGTTGATTGGATTCTTGCATGTATGATGTGGTTCTGTAGAAATTAATGGTATGTAAGTAAATTTTTGCTCAATTAGTTCATCTGAGACATGTGTAGTAGCTCTGAGGTAGTAGAAATTGCATTAATTACCTGATAGGTTGTTGTTTTCTGCATATCTCACCCAAACTAGGAACTCTCACCCTCGTGAAGTCACTTGGAAACTTGAGAGGTGCTCTCGGGTCCAATTTCGCCTAGGCGAGGATGGCCCTGGAGCAAGTGTGCTCTCTAGACTGTTTTTGCCCAAGCGAGAAAATTTTTGCTTAAGCGAGGGGGATTCTCGCTCAAGCTAGATTTGCGCCCAAGCAAAACCCTAAAAGGAAAAAAATATGTAGGGCTTTCTGTTTTAATTGTTTAATTATTGTGTAATGCAATGCATGGATTTAATAAAATAGATTAATTGATAATTTAAATTTAATTGTATTGATGGTTGAGGGATTTCTTTCATTTTTATTTTTTTTGAGATTGAGATTGAGATTGAAAAGTGAGTGAATACATGAGTATAGATTTATGTTATGATGTGATATTGATATAATATTGATGAAGTTGGTCAAAGCCTAGACACAGTGTTTTCAGGAAAGAAAACACCCGAGTCTGGGTTAGTTAGGAAGTGCATTGCTAAGGATCTAGTTAGATATCCTGACCTACTATTAATAGAAATAAAATAGATGATCATTACTAGGGGGTGAGAGTCGAAGGAGGTCTGAACTGGGTGACTGCAACTTGAAACATAGCTGGTCAGCAAAGTCTCTGAGAGACTAACCCTGTCATACATGATAGATGATTCATTTGTGTGGAGGTTGTGTGGATTCACAACTTAGAGATGTATGACAGATGCATATCTTGGGGTCTATTCAATGAATGAGTCTTTCGAAAGTAGAGTCAAGTCTGTAGTGTGTCAGTGTCTTGTTATTGTAATGATATATTAAATTGACTGAGATGGATGATCCATCTCAGAGGTGTTTATGTTGGGTTAAACCTTGCATTTGATTTAATGACTTTGGATTGCTTAAAATTGGTTAGCTTACTCTTTTCTTTATTGTGCTTGTGTTTTGATATATGTCTACAATGATCGTGTTTTTTTACACGAGAGTAGATGATGTTGCAGATGGATCTATGAAGGATCACTTGGGATGAGTGGTGATATTAGGCATTGGCTAATTTAAAAAGAAAAAATAATTTGGAATGTTTTGTATTATGTTTTAGTAGAATTTTTGAAGATAGAATTTTGTAATACCTTAGTTTAAAAGATTACTATATATCGATAAATCTTAAATATGATTAGTAGAATGTTTAGTTTTATGCATATTATTTTTGGGATGTTAGATTACTAACATCTTTTTTCTTTCCTAATATAATATCACCAACGTTGACTTAAAATTTTACAAAGTATTTAACTTTTACAAAAAAGTATTTAACTTTCTTTCTCCTTTTTTCTTTGTAATTTCGGTTTAACATATTTCTTTTTAATTTATTTCACTTTCATTATCATAAATTTGCTTGACCAGTAAAAAGGTAAATTAAAATGACGAATAACAATAAATTATCTGTTAAATAACTAATTGATACATATTGCACTACATTTATATTATTATATTAATATAGTTAAGTTCAAACTTTTATGAAGAAATATTTTGATTTTCTTTAAATCGAGGGTATAATTAATAAAACCACAATTAATGTACTCGAAATCTTTATCACTAACACACAATAAAAATAAATTTGAATAAAAAACTAACAATCAAAAGCATACAGAGGAACAATATTAAAATCTAATTTAACATCTAACTAGAGGGTTAATAATTAATACCGGTATCCTAGTTAAAGGCTTACAGGTTAGAAATTAAAAAGTAAACAAATTAGATTAATTAACTGAACTAATATATATATATATATATATATATATATATAACATTCATAAATGTTAATATTTTTATTCGTGATTGTTAACATTGTGATAAATGTGTTCTTTTGCAGGCTTCAAATTTATCCCTTAATGATTGATCAAAGTTTATAGTGATCTTCTCTCATTTGACTTCCACCATGGTTTTTCACTTAATATGTTTAATTATTACTCAGTATCAACGCAAAGAGATTATATTAAACAGGAGTGATAGAATTATAATGTTTAATTTTTTTACACAATTTTTCATAATTAATTACAATTTAGTAAAAATTACAAAATGAGGACCAAAGATGTATTAAATGAAGAGCCTGACACAAGTTTATAATTCTTATTAATTTGTACTAAATAGTAGAAAGGTTCTTTAATGAAATGAAAATTAGTGAATAAACAGTCCAAATACTTGACGTGAATACCCCATCACATACACAGAAAAAAAGTTGTGATTAGGAAATGAAATGATATTGGCTTGATGTGGAAGCCAAGTATGGTTATCAGTGGCAGCAAAAAATGCTTCAAAGATACAGCACTTGGCTTCAAAGTATCAAATATTTCCCATCACCCTAATCACAACAGCCCCACTAGGCACTACCCTATGATCCAGGTTAGATATCTGTATAAAAAATACACATAAATAAAGATTTTGTGTACCCTGTGACCCTACATTATCATTGTTATACAGATATGCTTCCAACTGCTACACCTTACCATTTACTATAGCAGTGGCTTGGCAGAAGAATATTGAAACAGAGAGCATTATGAACCTTTTGCCATTGAGGTGTACAACCTGTTTTGCTGATCTATTATGGATACTTTTATACACAGAAAGCTTAATTCTGATTCAGGTGATGATCTGAGTGCACAGTATTTATACCTCGTACAGTGGATGTGTCACTGTGTTAGGTGCAGTGGAGTGGTTATTACTCACTTTTTAAACATCATGCCATTCTTGATATTGGTTCATGTATTTATCACGTCTATGCAACATAATTATGGAACCTATAAACCTATAAACAATACACTTTCTTTCTGTTCTCTTTAATTTCTTGTAACGTTTCTTTACAAAAATTTTCTTGTTTATTTGGTTTTACTCATTCTAATATATATTATAATTGAAATATATAAATTTATCGATACTCAGATTGGTAATAAAATTATTTTTTTATAAGACTCAACCGTTTAAATGTAATAATAACTTGAAGTTCAATATATAATAATCTAGATTTAAAGTATTAATTTAAATCTAAAAATTTATAAATATAACTTTATTACTTTTTAAGTGATTACATATTTAAGAATATTTTGTTTCTAGACCTTCACTCTAGGTTTCATCATTAAAACTTAATTAACAATAATTATTAGACAGGATTCACTTTAATCAAAACTCACTTTAGATTCTATCCCAATTCCAATAAATACGAGTATATTTAAAATATTTAATTATCTAAAAAAGAAATATTTAATTAGAAACAAATACAATTTTAATAAAGTGACAAGTTAAAAAGACGAAAATAAAAATAGTAATAATCAACCGACTTTAATTTTTTAGGGACAAAATTTGGAATATGATTATTATATTTAAAAGAAAATATAAATTTAAATTGATATTTTCTTGTGAAAAATAGAGTGTAAGACTATGCATATATTATTTGACTGCATTAAAATATAAAATTTACTTTAATAAATATTATATATTCGCATGAAAACTGTAAATATTGTTAACATGTAATAAATTGAGAATGTTTATTGAGAATCGATCTGAACTATTATGAGGGTATATGGAGATCTAGATGACACTAGCCTTACGTGATATTGAGTATTTTTTCAGTAAAAAAAAAAAAAAGAAGTGAAAATGAGTGTATAAATAAATATTTTACTACTTTTACCAACGTCATATCTACGTATACTTTAATACATTATTATCACATACTAACCCAGACACGTGAATTGGTAGTGAGTATGCATTTTATATTAAAATATTATAATTTTTAAAAATATAAAAATAATTTTATTGTTAAAGTAAAATCTTTAAAAAAAAAAGTTAAGGAGTTATAAAGTTATTTTTGAATTGAGGAATTATATGGTTGAATTGAGTAATTAAGATCTTATTTATGGATAGTTCAATTATCTATTATCTTATTAAATAATAAAATTATTTAATAAATAATTAATAAAATAACATAATTAAAAAATGACACAAAAATAGTTAAGAACAGTATTGTTTTATATAATAATATAGATTAATGAAAAGAGAATTTAACGCTTCTACATTTGAAATGTAAATAATAATAATAATAATTACATAAATAACTACAAACATAAAATATAACACAAAAATATTTTGTATATAATTATATCTTAAAAAATATAATATATAGTCCCGAGTTTTGAATTTCTCATTTAAAAGTTTTAATTCAATTTTTATTTTAAAAAGTCACTATTAATCCCTTAACATCACAAAGGCTAAACAAAATTATCATAACAAGTAATCATTGTATCAGTAAAGAAACTTTTATATCATCCATATATTTAAATCAAATTCAAAGATCATTTTACTAAATTACCAATTTATTAGTATGGCATGTTAATAAGCTAACCTTTTTTTTTTTAATGTTGCATACCAATACTTGTTTCACTAGCAAAATTTCTCTCTCTCTCTCTCTCTCTCTCTCTCTCTCTCTATATATATATATATATATATATATATATATATTAATCTCCTTTACTATTTCATAAATATTACTAAATCATTACATTATGTTTTTTTTAACTAATTGTATTATTTTGTTGGATAAGCTGTTCTATTTCTATAGTTTCATAACTAGAATTTAAAATATACAATTTTGGATATTTGTAAATTAAGTTCTATTTATGTTTAATTAATACACTTTATGTTATTGATTTTATATAGTATTTAGATTTAAATTCCATTGTGATCAATGCACTCATACAAAATAATTTTCTTATAATAACTCTAAAAATAAAATAAAAAAACACCACTAGAAATAAAAAATCACTAGGGTATGTAGAAAGTGTAGTCTTTTGTATATTAGCATTAATCATTAACATATAGTAAATTATTATTTTTATTTATTTTTTGTGATAAAAAAATAAAGTAAAATAAAATATTACTTTTTAGCAATTACATTAAATATAAGATACAAGGACAAATATAAATACACTTGAACACTTTATAACAAAACCAATCACCATTCTCCTTAAAAATTACAATTGAGGTGTATAATTAATAACAATGGCAGTAATAAAAAATATTTTTATGTAAAAACAGTACTATGAATTAAAATATATTTTAAATTTTATATAGCATGATTCAAATCTTTACACGTACAAATAAATATATCCTAAAATTAATTGGATAAGTAGTAACAACATATATATTTTTAATTATATTTTATTATTTATTAATGGAATTCACAAATTCACATGAATCCCTTTCTTTGATTAAGAAACTCCAATAATAATTTTATAACTTTCAACAAAATTTATTAGTATTTTTATTTGTTTGTCTTGTTTTTTTTAATTAAATTATATTTTTATCCTTTGACTTATTTTTATGTGCAATTCAATCCTTTAACTTAAAAAAAATCAGTTTAACCATTTGAAATTCACAAATTTATACTAATCTCTTTCCTTAATTAATAAACTCTACTTATAATTTTATAATTTAGTTATCATTATTTTATTTTCTATTGTATTTTTGGCTAAATTTAATTTTTAATCTTTTAACTTATTTTGTATGCTCATTATGATCCTTTAATTTTTAAAAATCTCAATTTAACCCCTTATGTTTCTATGTGAATGTGTTTGGCTGGATTTTGTATCAATCTTAGTTTTGGGATGAGACATGGATATGTCACATATAGAGAAAGTTTGTTTTTATAGATTATGAATTTTTCATGTTTTATAAACTTGTTGAAACATCCTTTATATTTTTATTAATTCATTATTTTTTATGATATAAAGTCTCTTGAGTTTTTAAAATAGTTATTTTTTTTTTGTTTTTTTTATGAATGAGCTATGAAAAGTATTAAAATTATGCATGACTATTATTGTATACACATTGATAAGTTATTTACTTTCAATTACGACATCTTTTTTTAAATTAGTTGTTGGACTATGTTATTAATATAGTTAGATGAGTTAAAAATAGAGGATTATTTCCTGATTGGTGAATTAAAGTTATTAGTTTTACCCTAAATTAAATAAATTAGGGTTCTAGTATTTTCATTTCATCTCTTTCTAATGCTGATGGTTTCAACTACATCTACATTTACAAGGTGAATTATTCCAAGCCACACATTTGCATATTCCTCAGAGCCCTAGTAATTTGATGCGTTTGTATCATTGTCAAAACAACGTAGTTTTGCAAACAATTTAAAACACCTCATGACTCCACATTTTTTCTTTTCTGTTGTGGTTGTAGTTTTTTTTTTATCGGTATTAGCAAAGATTGTTGATGAGAAAGATAACCATCATGAGATAAAGAAAAAAAAATTATGACATAGAAAATTTGAAAGAGCTAAAAAAAAACTTTTTAAGGTTTAGGAATCAAATTGAAGATAAAAAACAAGTTAAAAGATTAAAAAGTAAAATCTAGTCTATGTTTTTTCATTTAACTATTTCTCAAAATTTCCATATTATTCATGATGTATTTTGTTTGATATTTTTTTTAATTATTAAAATACAAATTACATTAACGAGAATGAATGGTGAACTAAACAAAATTACATTGTATGAAAAAAATATTTTTATAAGAAAATTATTACTTTTGAGATTATAGATAGTTTTTTTTTTTCAGAGTAACCAATAGTTCCACCATAACCCACATCTTTTTTTGGTTCATTTGTTTTTTTGAGATTCATCAATATCAATATGTGTGTGAATGAGTTATGAACTACTTTTGGAATTTATTTGAATTTTTTATCATGACATCATTGATTTATGCTGTATTAACAACCTATTCAGAATTTGTATTTCAAGTTCAACAAATTATTGATAATTAATACAACATACACCAAATACAACACTACCACCATTTTGAAGCTGGCCACTGTTTTTGACACAATTTTATAAAGTCTCTATATTACATTTTTAATGTAATTTATGGTTTACTAATCAACATTTTTAAAAATTACAAAAAAATTTAAAAACCAACAATTTAAAATATATAAAACCTAAAAGATTATTTAAAAACTAATTACTTAACAGAGAAAGAAACATTACAATGAACTAGCGAAAACAAAGACATGTGTCTCTTTTATTTTATGATAATAATAAATTAAAAGTATAATTAAAAGAAGTAGATTCTATAATAATTATTAAAATAAAAAATTATTATAAAACAAAATCATAGTTGTAGAGTTACTGAGAATAATTATTTTAATAAAAAATTCTGTACATTAAAAATGTTACAAAATAATTACAAAATAAAGTCAAAGTAATTATAAATAGAAATCTCTTTATTAACAGTTATAGATAATAAAAAATGTAACAAAATAGTCAATAATAACCAATAAAAGTTTCTTATTAAAAGTGTGTAAAATAGTATTTATTAGAAAACATTAGTAACATAATAACATGGTATGTATTTGGAAGAGTCTACGGAGAGAGAAAGGGGCATACGCATAAGCACGCGTCGTGAAGAAGTGAAAGCGAAGAAATAGGAGTAAGAACTAATCTGGAAAAGAAAAGAAAAGAAAACGGCGGATCTTGCTTTTGGTATTTAAATAAATCTTCAATTATTTATAATTAGAAAAGAAGGAAAGGAAAAGAAGGTAACACTAATATCACATTGAAAGTGCAGGCAGCTCCAGCACCTGCATTGCATTGCAACCACACCGCTCTCATCTCACATTCCATAATTCGTATTCAATTCCGTTCCAATTTGCACGAACCACACGCTCTCAGATCTGACACTTTCGCATACTTCACGCTTTCTCTCTCTGCTTAGACTGTGAGCTTCTTTCTCTCTTTTGCGTTGAATTTGGTTCCGTGCAAAGAAATGCGTCTTCTGTTTTTCGTGGAGCAGTTTTGCTCGCAATGTCAGATTTGTTGTTACATTTGCTATTTTATCTTTGGTTACTCTGCTACTTAGCTCATCACCGCTGAAACTGGAATTAGGTTTTAGCTCTTTTTTTAATATCTTGTTTAAACTGCAAATTCGTGCTTACAATTCGCTAATTCACTTGACTAACGCCTCTGTCTGCTAGGAAATTAGCTGTGATGTTGATTGTTAGCTCATTCTTTCTGCTAGGAAATTAGCTGTGATGTTGATTGTTAGCTCATTCTTTCGTTGTTTATTTTATATATGTTAGGGAGCAGAACGCTTGTACTTTTTTCTTAAGATGTTAGGTTTAGAGTTGAGAATATTTGTTAGAGGTTCTTTTTATGATAATCAAATTGAAATTGGAGTGGTTGTACTTGAATATGAAAATTGAAATATAATGGAATTTGGACAGTGAAGTGAGGGAAGTTCAAGAGATTAGTTGCTTGGTGGTTAATTTATATACATGAGCTTGATTTGTGGAGAACTTGATATGCAGACTGCTTGTTTGTTCATGGCAAAGTCGAGGCAAAAATTATCAAGCCAGGATTCTTCGTTGTCACCTACTGCTGCAAGATCAAGGGACTGGGATGGGCCGTCTAGATGGACGGACTACCTTGGAAGGGAAATGACTTCGCCGTTGTCGTCTAGTAGTTCCAGGAATGTATATCATGATGGGCAGTCTCAGGGCACTACTCCATCCCAATCACACAAGGGTATTAATATGCAGTGGGTTGTCCAACTCACTGAGGTTGCGGAAGGTTTAATGGCTAAGATGTATAGGTTAAATCAACTTTTGGATTATCCGGATCCAATCAACCATGTATTTTCAGAGGGATTTTGGAAAGCTGGTGTGTTCCCCAACATTCCGAGAATCTGTGTGTTGCTCTCGAAGAAATTTCCGGAACACTTCAGCAAATTGCAACTTGAACGTGTAAGAAGTAATGTCTGATATGCTTTATATTTTGATGTTGATTATGGGCTCAGCAATTTCATCATTTGGGAAGAAAATGGATGCAGATAGATAAGATTGCTTGGGATTCATTGCAAGATAATGCAGAGCTTCATTTACAGAGCCTGGAACCGTGGGTACAGGTACTATTATGATACTTTTGTTTATTGGCATGTATTTCCCATTCGTAGCCCTTAAGCAATTAATTGAAGGTTTTCACACTACAGTTGCACACCCTCATTAGACACCAAACCTTTCACATCCCTTCACCCAATAGCTAAGCTTTTAGTTTAGTTGATTCATGAATCTCATATTACTTTTGCTGGATTAGTTTGAGTTATTAAGATTACCCAAAGTCTACTTGTCAACATCTTTCTTTATTCAATGTATCTACACAAGCCATAACTAAATAGGAATCTTCAAATTTGTATTTGCAATTGATTTCTATATTTATTTCTTTCTCTTAGGAGGAAAGGTTCGCAAGAAAGAAAAGGCTGAAGCTTGTACTAAAGTCTAAACTTGTTGTTTATATTTAAAAGTGTTCGCTTTACTCTCTATTGTCAGTCTTTGTTACAAAAACACTAATGGGGCTAATGGTCGTGATGCAATGCTGACATCATTAGAGACTAAAACCAAAAGTAACATTTATGGGGAATATGAAAATGCAACAATTTTGCAAGGACTAAAACCAAAAGAAAAATGTAGCAAAGACTTAAAAGTAAAAAGCAGTGTAATCCTAGAGATGAAAAACAAAGAGTTTAAATATTGATATACTTTCTTTCTCTACCTCTACACCTATCTTTTCTTCTTTCTCTTCTTTCCTTGTCAACGCATTCTAACATTTTGAACACCACAACTATAAACTTCAAGAACAACAGTGGGGTATCTACAAAGACAATATCACACACGTCACAAGTCACTAACTACTGAATTTAGGAGAAAGAAGACGCAAATAATGTCCTAGACTCATGTAGTTGGACTGTGCAGTTAAATGCAAATTGATTGGAAAAGAAAGTGTTTTTAATTAGGTGAGACCTAACTTTAGTTTGAGGTCAACACTACTTGACATGTAGACTATGGTAAAAGACACTTAATATTATAGTCATCTTACAATAAAGAATTATTTTATTGGTAACAACAATTACACCAATTACATTCTCATCATCTCTGATTATAATAATCAAAACTTTTAAAATAAGGAAATAAAAATATGTTAATGAATAGGAAGATTTTGAAGATATTCTTTTACTTTGGAGAGTTAGAAAATATTTTTATCCTAATAATATGCTATTTACAACAACTATCGTATTAGGACAAAACTTAGATGCAATACCATAGGTAATATTCTCTAATTGTAATTTTGCCTCAGTAATACGCATCAACATTTAATGGAATCAATTATTGTGCGGATAATCAAGATGACACTCCATTATGATTGGAGAATATATGATATTGTATCTAAGTTTTGTCTAGCATATTAATAAGGAAAAGTAAATAAGAAAAATAGGATGTTGATACCCCATTACTGTTCATGGAGTTCAGAGTAATAGTTTTGACCTTGCAAATATCTCACTTTTTTGATTTTAGTCTCTGTAATTATAGTTTTGTTTTTATCCTTACAAATTTATAATGTTTTACTTTCAGTCTCTGATTGGTTTTGGGGACACAAACTGTAAGAAAAATTTGTATGTACTAAAACCAGAAAACACTATTATTGCGGGACAAAAAATATATTTAACCCTATTTTTTTAACTTGTACCTTGATATTCTAACTCTCTAGGTTTCATTTAACATAAACAAGGATTTGCAACATTGGTGCTATATGCACTAAGACAATTTACATTGTCATTGATGAAGAGAACATCAAAAGTTGTTTAGAAAAAGGCCCATTTCATCTTTATTTTATGCTTTTGCATTTATTGTTTTATTTGACCATTCTAGTATGTCCTCTTGCACATCATCGGAAAAGTACAAGTTATATAAAAATGGAGCTGCTTCTGCATTCTCCTGTTATCATACCCTTAATGAGATATATTATTGGTTTCATTGTCCTTGTGATTTATGATTTTGTTCAATAATTATTTTGAATGGTGCCTTTTATGTCAACTAGTCTTGCTTTTTTATACCATATCTTTTAGATTTTCAATTCATGTTGCCTGAACTGATAAAGTAATGATTCTTTTGTGTGTGCAGCTACTTCTTGATTTGATGGTGTTTCGTGAACAAGCTTTGCGACTTATATTGGATCTAAGCAGTACAGTAATTACCTTGTTGGTGAGTCTGAATATTGTTGCAAGGGTCTTTGAAAATGGTTTATATATACAACATTATATGATATATGCCTAGCCCTCTCTTTATTTGAGTCTTGAGTGCAAAAGCTTTCGTCATTGATGAATACCAGTGTTAGTGATAGGGATTTGGATATTGTTGGGGTGTCCAAGTTCTACGTTGACTAGTATGGAAAGTTAGGTGGCATATTTAAGTTTTTTGTTCTTCCTTTTTCAAACTTTTAAAGGTGGCTATCCAAGTGCTTATCAGTTGTTATTAAAGCTGGTTGTTGATTTCTTGAAAAGGACTACCAATTTGGCTCACACAGGTTGGCTCATCACGAATTAAGCTAAAAATGGGTCAACTCGATTCGGCTCACTTTATGGTGAGCCAAAATTTGGCTCAATCTACCATGGGTTAGTGGCTTAGTTGAGTTGATTTACCTAAGCATGTTTTGTTACCCAACTTATTTATATATTTATTGCAGACCAATTAATGTGGGTTGGCTGAACCCACCTATTTATTGTAGTACAATCAAGAATGATTTGTTGTGGTTGAGTCAACTCACCTATTTATTTCAGTTCATAAATGTTGTTGAGTTAAGCAAGGGGATTCAAAATTCATCTAGAAATGAGTTACGAATCAACCCACCTCTAAACCAGCTCGAACTTGTTTAACCTACGAGTTAAGTTAGGAGGGTTCATTTTAGTCTATATTAAAAAAAAAAAAATTCTTTTGAACCCAACTTGGCTCAAACTTGTGGTGAGTTGGGTTGAATCACAAGTCTGATATCATTTTGACACCCCTAAGTGTCACTGAGTGAAGTGTTGTAGAGTGTGAGTTGTTGAGATGTTGGGTATTCTTGAATATCTAAGTCTCACATTAAGTAGTATTAGATGATTGGTGAATTATTAAGTGTTTCATCACCCTTCCTTAACAACTAGCTTTTTGGGTTGGGTTATCCCTAGGGTTTGGGTGCTTATGAGTTGGTATGATAAAAACGTGGTGTCGCATCAAGTTTCCTGAAAAGTTTTTCAACTTCTATGAAAGCTTCTGTAATTGAAGCCATGCCTCAAATATATAATAGGAAATGAGACATTGTAAGTATATCTTTGCCCCTTTTTAGCTCATTCATCTAAAATCATCACTTCATTCAAATGATTTTAGTAGTTGTTGTAACATTCGAAATAAACTAATAAATAATAAGTTAATAATTTGTGTATATCTCTAATAACTTCGCAGTGTTTTGCAGCCCCATCAGAATGCTCTTATACTACATGCATTTATGGATCTCTTTTGTTCCTTTGTGCGGGTTAACCTTTTCTCTGAGAAGGCAAGTTAATTTCGCCTCAAATTTCTTCATTTACTTTTATTTTATTTTTATTTTTATTTTTTACTTATGAGAAGCTTTTATGTTATTGAAATAATTTTTTGGTCAACTATATATGAAAGCAATTATTTAAACCAATTCTCTCATAACAGATGCCAAGGAAAATGTTGATACAGACCTATAACCTTCTACATGCAATGTCAAGAAATGAGCGAGATTGTGACTTTTATCATCGGTAGGAAATTTTTATGAGTTTTCTTGAATTATTGTCTATTCCTCGTAAACAATAATAGATAGGATGGATGTTTACTTGCACATATGAACCTACAGTATTGTCTAATTCGACTTTTAAGAAAATTTATCCACTCTTTCATTAATAGAGATGCATAAGAAAATGTTTCGAACAAATGTTCACGACCATTTGCTATATGCAATCATGTACAATTGGCTTGTGTTTAGGGATGACAAAAACCTATACATGTGGGTATTGTTTGAACCCATCCCGATGTTGATAGCGAATACTTGAGTTGTTGATAGAGAATACTTGAGTTGACCGGACATGGGTATGGGGATGAGTATGTACATATCCTACCCAATCAACATCACAATATCCAGAAACCTTATAGTCGCTTGTCCCCATAAAATAATCCTTATCGAACTGCCTTTTTGATATATCTAGGATTCCCATGATCAATGTAAAGATTTTTGCAGAAACTGACTAACAATCTCAATTTCAAAGGAAAGATCAGATGTGGTGATTGTGAGGTAACCGAGCTTCCCCACCAACTCCTATATCTCTTGAGATGTGAGAATGGTTCACCTTGATTCACCTTGAATGAATGGTAGTAAAAACTGAGTTGCATGTTCTTTTAGTTTTCTTGAGAAAAAAAACCTGTCATGTTTGCCTAACTGACATTGTTCATAGCCTAACACTTTAATTTCTCAAGATTTGGAACTAGAAGTTTCAGTTTTGAAAAATTTGGATAACCCAATTGATCATGAATGAGCTTTGGAGACAAAATAATAACTCTAGATAACAAAAGAATAACATTAAATCTAATTGAGCAATTTAAGCACTTGGTCAATTTACTCAGAGGGATAAGGTTGAAAGGACAATGAGTGATAAATAAAATAGAATTTAGATTCAGTGAAGGAGAAAGAGAAACTAGACGAATTCCTCTGGAAGCAATTTTGCATCCATCAGCCTGCATGTGGCATTTTGAGGCCCAATTCAAAATACAACTCCTATTTATACTCAGGCCATTCTACGATAAAAAATCATGAACTGATAACAACTGAGGGGTTAAATGGGCAAAATACAACTCCTATTCAATGAAGGGAGAAAGAGAAACTAGACCAATTCCTCTGGAAGCAATTTTGCATCCATCAGCCTGCATGTGGCGTTTTGAAGTCCAATTCAAATACAACTCCTATTTATACTCAGGTCATTGTGCAATAAAAAAATCATGAACTGATAACAATATAGGGGTTAAATTGGAAAAAGTAATCCTTTAGGGGCGGGATTGATAAAGGATAATGAAATGAATTTTACACCAGTTTTGATATGAAATTCTTTAATTTATTTTTTCCCTTACCATTTCACCCATTTTTTATAGCAAATAAATGTTCATTATTTTAGTTGTAATATGTTTCTTTGTCTACTTTACAGTTTGGTTCAGTTCATTGACTCTTATGATCCACCACTGAAAGGCTTACAGGAAGACCTGAATTTTGTGAGCCCTCGTATTGGAGAGGTTAATTTCATCCTTTCCTAATTCACAATATTATACAAATAATTGCCAAGTACATATGGTAATGAAGACTAGTATGTTTTCTTCTAGTCTTCTAACTAATTATTTTCTTTGTGATTCTGTCTTTTCATGATTTAGTTCAATTTATTTTCCTCAGCCTTTGTACTTTTTAGGAGCTGCATTAGTTGGTCTTAAATCTTGTGGAAGTATGTGAAAGGTTTTCTTTTTATGGAGATGACTGTTTGTGATACTTTGTTTCACTTGCTTGAGATGGACAATACTATATTGTTGATTAATTAAGTTATATCACCCGATCCACTTCATTTGCTTTGGGATAGAAACTGAGCGTTTGCTTTCTTTGTCATGTCTTGTATAAGTGCAACCATCTACAATCTTGGTCGCTTAAAGACTGTCTTCCACAATCTCTTACTTAAATGTTAGATTTAAATAAAAGCATTTCTGTTCCTCCATTTAAATGTTGGTCATTTGGGTATCCAAGCCTCTTTGACCAAGTGGTCAGGAGTTTGATCGTTGCCTCCTCCATTTTTTGTAATTAAATTAGATTAAATTTCAGTGTGAGGTAAAGTTTTCCCTTCACTCTCTATGTTCCAAGTCCGAAGAGGCTTGTTATTGACAAATTAAAAACAATGCTGGACCTCTACTTAAAGGCTCAAACTTTTTGAAGGTTTGGTCCTTAATAGTATACAATATCAAAACTGAATTAATCATTTCAGCAGAAGTCACATTGTTGGTATGTCTTCAATCTTTGGGTTACTTACAAGTTAAAATTGAGACCTAGAGAAGACTGCATATGGCATTTGGTTGTTAAATGTAAAATCTCAGTACACTTTCTTAATAATATAGCTTCTGCTTCCAAATATATTATGATTTACTGTCCATGATAACTTATTCACTTACTTGTAATTTTATCTAATGAATAAGATATGTTCTCTAGTTCAGCAAAAGAAGATTCAATACTTTAGACCTGGTTTTAACTTTTTACACTATGTTTTTTTTCACGGAAAGAATTGTGTTTTCAGTTAACTTCTTTAGGGGTGAATTGCTGTATTTGGTAACTTGTTAATATATTGCTGTCGAGAAATTGATAGATTAACACATATTAGGGTCTGTTTAGACAAACTTCTCTATAAAAACTCCTTGGAGAGAAAAATAAGAAGAAAAAAAATGAAATTCATTTGTCTATTAAGTTAAAATTAATTCACATTTTTTTTATCAAAAGTAGGAATGTTGTTGTATCACTATACTGAGTGCAACCTAACTAGGTTAGCACCCTAGTCAGTATCAATCATCTGTAGCATTTCCAGAAACTACATATATGAAAGAAAAATAAATACAAAAGTTGAGGGGCCTAACCAAACCCACTAACAAAATCTAAACTAATCAATATTAAAGGAACACCTTCCCAGAAAAATAGCACTGACTTTTATCCCAAAGGAACCTGGATTGTCATCAGCACATCTATCTCTTTCTCTATAAATATGTTATATATGAAAATACATGTTTTAAAATCTCCATACACTTCATCCATCTATTCTTCAATTTCCAAGGGATCAGATCATGTTTGGAAAAAGCCATGATCAATGTAGAATCACTCTCTAACCATATGAATCTCAAGGATTTCTAATGAGCAATCTCAGTAGCATGAATAATTTCCATAGCCTCTGTTTCACTCTGAGCTAACCTGAAGAGATAGAGAGAAAAATCCCATATTCTTTGCTCAAGTTCCTGAATATTCCTCCACAAGCCGAAGTATTTAGATTCTTCATGTATGCTCAATGTGTATTACACTTAATCCAACCATGATCCAAGGGAAATCAATTAAGTTGAACAATCTTGGGGTTCTTTCTTTGGCCTGCAAGCAATAGCAAACAATTTCAAAAGCTTAAATTCTTGTATACTTTATAGAAGTTCTTTCATATAGCTTCTCCAGATTTTATTTTTAACTTGTGCATAAACTAATTTTAATCTATAGAGAAGTTAATTTTATTTATTCATATTTTTCTCTCCTAAAAGTCTTACGGAGAAGCTTGTTTAGAGACACCCTTAGAAATATTTTGATTTCATTGTTTTCCTTGATTCTTTCGTAGTTTTCATAGCTCCTTTTAATTCCTAAACTTTAGGGATTGATTATATAATTCATGTACGCGAGTATTCTATATAGGATGTGATGTAAATATAATGTACGCGAGTATTGCCATTAGAGGATTTGTTTCGATAAAACCCCAAGTCTCACATTGACTAGAGTTAGAGTTTGAAAAGAGTATATAAATGGGGGACAACGGTAAACTCTTAAGCCGATTTTATTGGATTGAGATAGGCTCAAACCTAAATTTTAAGATATAAAAGCCTATTCTAGATTCATTAACAGATCACATAACATACTTATCCACACACTAAGTACAATAATGGTGGGTGTGAGAATGTGCATTGAAAAAAACACAAGTCTCACTGTTACTACAGATAAAACTTGAAAAGAGTATACAAGTGGGGTTAACCCATCTCTGTAGCTAATTTTGTGAGGTTGACTGGGGTCCAAACCCAAATTATAAATTTTGATATCTTTTTTCCAGGTGTTGGAAGCTGTGGGCCCTATTATATTTCTATCAACAGACACAAGGAAACTTAGAAATGAGGGATTTTTAAGTCCATATCATCCTCGGTATCCAGACATACTCACAAATTCTGCTCATCCACTGGTAATCTAAATTTGTTAGTAAACCGTATTGATATCGACTTCTTAAATTGATAACTTTAATTACACTAATGGTCTCTTTTCATTCAACTCTGCAGAGAGCACAAGATCTAGCAAACGTAACTGCATATCGAGAATGGGTGTTATTTGGGTATCTAGTCTGCCCTGATGAATTGCGTCGTGTCACTAGCATTGATATTGCTTTGGTATACTTCTTGCTTCATATTTGATACCTACATTGCGAAGTTTGTATTTGATTTTACAACAAGCAGTGTACTGAAATTGTTTGCTGGGGCAAAAACACTACCATGTTAATATAATTATTGAGATTTGAACTGGTGACCTTTAGAACAAGAAAGCCTTACTGCAATGTTAGATGTGCCCAACAATGTATGTTAATATTAGTAGTAGATGATGATTTGCAAAAGGGACCCATCTAAACCATCTGTGGTCCTATTTCTTATGCAGTTATGTTTTCTTTATCCATGTAGTGATGATACTGAAGTCTGAATAAAACAATGTGGATGTAGCTAGGATTCTCTTATTGAATGAAGAACAAAGTCTCAGTCAGTTCTGTACTTGAAGTAACTGCAGATTGAGGGTTATAAGAATGTCTATCCCAGAGAAATTAGATAGAATCTGGACTCTCCTAACTGTTAACAATTTTCAGCCCGGAATGACTTCATTCTCTCACCCACCCGGTACATATAGTAACCCTCTTAATTAACTGTAACAAATCCTCCTAATTAACTCCAACTAACTTCTGTTTACAGTTGGTCTTGGTTATCTTCTGGTCTGTGACTTCTCTACTTAAAATAGATCTGCTTAATGTTAGGTCTCCTTACAATACTGCAAGCCAAACCTTTCACCTTGGCCTCAAGGTGAAAATCAGGAAATGCAGATTGTGAGGGAGTGAGCAAGTCTCAGGCATTCTCACAGTCTAGCAACCTTTTCCATTTGACTAGCAATCCCATTGCACCGGCAGTTTTTATTGTATTTGAAGATCCTGGGTTGCAATGCTAATTCCCGGTCTTTAGATAGCTTGGTTGGTAAAGGCTGAGGTTATGCCACTCTTGACACAGCCTTCTTTAAAAAACACATGAAAAACATTGTGTTCTCTTCTGTGGTCAGGCAATTGCGGAAGGATATTTGATTAGAATGCTAGAGAATATCTCATCCGGGCTTTATCAGATAATATAGATGTAATATTATTTGGTGTGAAGTCAAGTGCTTGGTAAGCCGTGAGATATAGTTCTATTTCAGATAAAAATGATACTCTTTACTTGTTACTAATAATCATCCAAATCTTGTCATAATTACAATGAGGTCTTATATTGAAGTAGTGTGGGTTTCAGTTATTCTAAGTTTGCTTCCTAAGTTCTATTTGGCCCTGGTATTTCAGGTTGTATTGAAGGAGAATTTAGTCCTCACATTATTCAGAGATGAGGTAATTTTTTCTCATTGACTTTGGAATAGTGCCCTTAGCTACAGTAGTTGACAATATGTAAATGAATACACAGTACATTCTTCTGCATGAGGATTACCAGCTGTATGTTCTTCCTCGAATATTAGAGTCTAAGAAGATGGCAAAATCTGGACGCACAAAGCAAAAAGATGCAGATTTGGAGTATAATGTTGCAAAACAGGTTGAGAAAATGATAAGGTACATTTAAAATTCCTGTTCAAATTTATTATGTCAGAGGGTATGAGAGATAGAAATAGTCAAATTTTGTGAGTTGTCCACAACTCCATGATTATTCCAGGTTACTTTTTTCAGTGATTTGGTGACTGAATTCTAAGTTGTCTTAGAACAATTTTGAATAGTTATGCATTTTAAAGGCTTGGTACTTATTAATTATTGTCCAGTTAGAGGACATGCCTTGATTATTTGATGCTCTTAAAAGTTAATATAACAGAAGGGAGCGAATTTTGTGGTATCACTAAAAGCCTTTACCATTTTGATAACTGCTATGAATCAGAATTTGATGAAATTTACCATTTTTCGGTTCTTGCAGTGCTTATTTTGTCAAAGTTAGCATAAGGGAAGTTTAATATTTCACACTTGGGTGTTTCATTTTACAGGATTCAATGGTTTTTGTAGCCTCTAATATTTTGGATGTACTTTTATGTTTGGGGTTTGGCACGAAGTGGGTTACTTAAAAAAACTGAACTAAATGATGGCCTTCTAAATTCAAGGAGACAACAATAAAGAATAAAATATTCTATTTTTTGATGGAAAACTTTCTGTGTTGTTATTTGTTATGTGAAATCGCTCTTGCAACTCTTCTACTTTTTTATATGAATATTTGTTATTCTTTTCTGGGTATTTTCTTGTCATTTTTTACGGTCGATGCATCCTCACTATTACAACTGACACTAATCACAAAACTGTTTGACTGTTTCAGTGAAGTGCATGAGCAAGCAATATTATCTTGTGATGCTATTCATCATGAAAGGAGAATTTTATTGAAACAAGAGATTGGGAGAATGGTGCTGTTTTTTACTGATCAGCCCAGTCTGTTGGCCCCTAACATTCAGGTACCTTTCTTTTGGCATTTTGAAGCATGAAAAAAATGTTGTCTCAGACATTTGGTATTGTTTTGCTTGTAAATATTCTTGATTCAATTTTCCACAAGTGCATATTATTACATCTATTCTGTGGATTCGTATCATTAAGAGAGTATAAATCTTTAGAAAAATTACAAAAATGGAGATATAGAAAAATATTTCTAGTTACTCAACTAGTTAATAGGAGTGTTTATTGTGAAACCACTTAATTACTTATCAACATAGTGGATAATTGTTTCTAAAATGTTCTACAAGTAATTTTTATGTGTAATTTCCAGCTGGTTGGCATGCATATGTAGACACTTAGAAGTTAGTGTTAGGCTGTTAGCATGTTAAATTAATAGGCTTTTTCATATACATTTCTAGACTTGTCTTTGGTGGACTGGTATTTTAAATTCAAATTAAATTTCGGCCTGGGAATTTGAGCATAGTACTTGTCTTCTAGACTTGTCTTTGGTGGACTGGTATGTTAAATTCAAATTAAATGTTGGTCCTGGGAATTTGAGCATAGTACTGTACTTGTCTTTAGCTTCGTAAATAGTTATGTAATTTTGTTTTAGTATTTCATGTATCTTCGACTTCTTAAAATAATCTGTTTAAGAGTGTTTAATCTTTGATGCAGATGGTGTTTTCTGCCTTGGCTTTAGCCCAATGTGAAGTGATATGGTATTTCCAACATGTAGGAGTTGCATCATCAAGATCTAAAACTACTCGAGTGGTACCAGTGGACATAGTAAGCTTTTACTTCTTATTCTTTTATTGCCTTTCTTTTAATCAAACTAATGCTCTTTTCTAAGCAAATTACAAAACTTGGGCTGTCTAAAACTATGAGATTTGGACTCAATTTTAACTTAATCTCAAAAGCTAGCATAAGGGGTGTGTATTGCCCCAGCCTTATCAGGACTACTTTGGCCATAATTATTGCTGCACCCTTCTCGTGCATGACCAGATGATGGAAATCTTGGTGAATTTTTGTGTGTTGGACATATGTGGATGAACTAAAATGATCCAACACTTGAAAACTTGAAATACGATGAAAATTGAATATGAATTTTTCGATGTTAGTATATACATATATATGTGTGTGTGTATATATATATACATGTATGTATACTTAAGAATAAATGCCATCCCTGGTAACAATAAAATTAACCTAATTGCAAGAACTAAGGAAACTAAATGTATACAAGTAAGGAAAATATTGAGTTATTATACTAATTCTCAAGTTGGGGAATGCATATTTATTATTTTTTGGAGATTTCATATTGACTAGAGATATGACGAAATTGTAGTTCATAAGTGAGTGTAAACCCACCTTACAACATAGTTTTGTGAGGTTAAGTTAGGCTTAAAGTTCACCTTTTAAGATAGTATTCGAGTTTATCCTAATAAGGTTTGGTGGGCATATTGTGTCACCCACTATCGGTTTACCAAACTATCTAAAAATATTTTGTCCCACTCTTGAGATGTCCAATTCTCGACATGAGGGGTTGTATTGGAGATCTTGCATTGACTAGAGATGTAACCAAATTATGGTACATAAGTGAGTGTCAATCTTATCTTACAAACCGATTTTGTGAAGTTGAATTACATAAAACTGACTTTCTAAGAATTATGTCCAACTTACATGTAAGATCTTGGAAGTGTTATGCAGGAAGTCTTTTGGTCAATACATTTGTCAACTAAAGCCAAAGGGACACATGTAGTAATTAGGAGAATAATATATAATTTATCCTTGATGAAATGCTAGTCTATCTCTATTTTTTGTCCTATCATGTTGAGTTGGATTGTGTGCAATATTGATCGTAGACTTATTGTTGCAAAAGGACTTCATACTTAATCCTGATATCAAGTATAATTTTGACTTATAAGAATTCACAAATCCATTGAGCGGTTGTGCTATATTCTACCTTTGCACTAGTCCATACAACCATATTTTTCTTCTTACTCTTCCATATTACCACCCAGAAACCTACCTTGAGGTAAATCTCCTATCAACATTGAACTTTACATAGTCTACATCTCTACATAGTTGCATAGACAATTTTCCTTTCTTTTCAACTAACCTTCCTTGTGTGGATTCAAAGGGAAGAGAAAGGGGAAAGAATTAAATTTGATATAGGGACTGCATCACGTGAAAAATGTCATCTATTCGTAATAGACATGTTGGTAAATAGTTTGAAAAATGCCTTAATTTTCCAGTTTATTAAAGGGCACTGGATAACAAACTCTTGTCTCCAGTTTTCTTTTACCATGTAGTTTGAATCTATTGATAAGGTGGTTGACTTGAAATTTCATGATCATGTTTTCAGGATCCAAATGACCCAACAATTGGATTTCTGTTAGATGGAATGGATCATTTATGTTGTTTGGTACGGAAATACATTGCAGGTTAGATTAGCTTTATGTGTACTAACTTATCCTGCATTAGGGAATATTTACTATCTCTGGTCCTTTATCCAAGAAACAAATACGTGGATTTTTTTTGTCCTAATTAAAAGAAATATAGCTCTGTTCTGAGATATATTAGTTGCTAATTTTCTTTTATACCCTAAATTTATTATGAAGTCTATTAATAAGGCACTCCCGTATTCCTGTGCAAGTAGATGCATCATTGGCCTGTTAGCAAATTGATGCTACTCTAGCATTTCTTTTCTCCTTAATTTATTTTTTAATTGATATTTTGGTTGTTAAATGTTGTTTCATTTTGAGTGCAGCAATTCGAGGTTACTCATTGTCATATCTTTCATCCTGTGCTGGAAGGATCCGGTTTTTACTAGGAACCCCCGGAATGGTGGCTCTTGATATTGATGCTAGCCTGAAAGGACTTTTTCAGCAGATTGTTCACCACCTTGAAAACTTGCCCAAACCACAGGGTGAAAATATATCTGCTATCACTTGTGACCTGTCGGTATGTGGGGCATCTGTACTGGCTATTTTCTAATATCTTAAGTGTGTGATGTATATGCTTTTTGGATTACAGTGCTTTACAGTCATTGATATAAATATTCTTGCATTGAGTTAATAGTTCTCAGAAATTAGGGTTGAATAAATTGATTTCATATGCTACAAATACTTCAGTCATATATCGAAGGCTGGAAAGCTAATTTAGGAAATAGAATAACAGGACTTATATAATTAGATCCCTATGATTCAGGTATATAATCAGATCTCTATCATTCAAGGATATTTCCCTTATTCACTTTAATTGTAATATGGAAATAATAAATGCAGTTGCTGACGTTTCTCGTCAAGCTGGTGAATGGGTATTTTCTATTCCCAGTTTGGAAACAATCCTTTCAAAGTTGTTGCTATTCAGCTTCTTTGTTAGAAGATCTGCAAGGTTGTCTTGTGAGGAGACATATGGAGTGCAGATTAGATCACTGTCTAATTTTTCTTAAAGCCTGTCAACTTCAATGTGTTTGGTTCTATCATGTTGCACTAGGTTATAGGCTATGCTAATAGCGGATTTGTTATCACAATAAAGTCTCATCGGTTCATCTTGCATTATTATCAAGTTTGTCAAGATGATTTTCAGCCATAGTAGTTCACAGATCCCTTGTGCCATTGCTCTGAACTCTGCTTCAACACTAGATCTAAGTATCACACTTTGTATTTTACTCTTCCAAGGTACAAGATTTCCACCAAGGAAAGTGCAATATCTCGTAGTTGGCCTCCTATCCACAATTGACCCTGCATAGCCAACATGTGTATATACTTCAAGGCTTACATTCCCATTCCGTTTGATCAAAGTCAAAATTAAGCCTCATGACATATACTCTATCTTGCTCAATATACTCTTTGAGCGTTGCTGAATCTTTTGAGCACTTGGCTTTTTATGATCCTGTAATGGTCTAACTCCATCTGCAATGATTTGAGTTGATTGGCATACTCTGTAACAATCTTGTTTCCTTATTTTGCAGCTAGTCTTTACCTTCACGTCATATATTTGAGCAACATCTTTAGTTTTGGAGTAGGGCTGCTCTTTGGCATTCTAGGTCTCCTTTGTAGAATTAAGAAACATGCAATTATCACTGATTTTTGGGATCATTAAGTTCCATAGCTACGCCATGATCATAAAGTCCTCTTCATCCCATTTTTTAAATCTGGGATTTTCCTCTTTAGGGTCACCATCGATCAAGTGACTAGCTTTCCCTTTACCTTTCAAAGTAGTACAAACAAGCTAGGAAATTTCAAATAATTTTTCCCAGTAATGTAGTGTGGTGTGGAGGTTTTGAAGCTCTCCTTGAGTTTGGGATATATGGTCCCCTATTTATGTTGTTGTGTTAATTGGTTCCACCATAGTCGCAGTAAAACTTAATGCAAGGAAGATGAGTTTGGTTGTTGTGACAACTAAGAAACGACAAGGTAAATCATCGCAACAATGAGGGTTGCCCAGCGACAATGAAGGTTTATTGTTTGGGGTTTTGGGACGACTGATAGCAATGAAGGCTATCATCTATGGTTTTGGTTTGCATAGTCAGAGGTGGCCCCAAAATTTGAGATCTCTGATATCATCTCAGAAATTAGGGTAGAATATATTAATTGCATACATTCATGCTAAGAATACACTAATCACATATACAAGGCTAGAAAGCCAATTTTGGAAATACAATAACAACACTTATTCAATCAAATCCCTACAATTCAAGGATATAATCAAATCCCTATGATTCAAGGATATAATTAGATCCCTATGATTCAGGGATAGTTCCCTTTTTAATTGTAATATGCTAAATAAGAAAATAAACGCAGTTGCTGACAAGTGATAATCAAGTTGCCACTTGCCACTTTTGTAGAATTTATTTCATTCTGAGTATTTTGTGGACATCATGTTAGACCAAATCTTATGGAGAAGGATAGAGTTTGGAAGGTTATAGGAGGAAATTTAAAAGTAATGATTAAGGTTGTTAAGGTTGTTAGGCGGAGTGTGTTACGGTGGTTGGAAGGGGAATTAGTAATTAATTGTAATTCGGTGGGGTTGGCTTATATAAAGACCAACCTATGTTTTGGAGAGGGACTTTTTGACTGTTTTGCAATAGAGTGACAGGAACATTTCCTGTGTGAAAGGATGTTTCCCTTTGTAAAGTCTTGTGACTTTGAATGTATTTTTGACTTGAGAGTATCAATAAAACGTTCTCAGTCTTTCAATTGGCTTGTTTGAGGGTGTTTTCTGGTTTTCTTGATAAGATTCCTAACACATCATTTGCTTATAAATCAAGTCATTGGTATGGTAAAGAAGAATAGTTGAAATTCATGCTAGAATGCTAATGTTGCAAAGTTTGTATAGACCTTTTAGTGTCCGAACCTTAGTTTCTAATTTTTCTTTGTCATTTTTTTCTTTAATTTCTAGTTATAGACAACTTAATGTTTTAGAGCGTTCACTTAACACTTACTAGTACTATTTTCAGGATTTTCGAAAGGATTGGCTATCAATTTTATTGATAGTCACATCTTCACGTTCATCTATAAACATTAGGCATTTGGAGAAAGCTACAGTTTCCACCGGCAAAGAAGGATTATTGTCCGAAGGGAATGCTGCTTACAATTGGTCCAGGTTTGTATCCACAATTTTAATTTCCTTACTACACCATTCTGATACTCATTTGAGTAATTCATTAATCAAATAGTTAGCTAAATCTTTAAAATCGTATTTCTCCCCCATCCCCACATCATTTATAACAAGCATAAAAAACGGGGAAAATGAGATTTACCATGGAAGAGTCAAAATAATCACCTTTTTGTGTAAGATTGTATGATTTTACAATCATCAGTGTTGGCTGTGTTGCAAACAGTGTCATAAGTATTTTGATTTGGTGAGATTGCAATTGCAGCTGTGCAAAATTGTGGGTTGTGATGTCTGTGTCTATGAAATTTTTGATGTTTTCTGACCTGTGAACTATTTTTGTGACCGGGAATGCTCTGCTCCTGAAAACCCTAAATCTGCCAAAACTGACAACTTATCAATTTCATAAATGTTTATGCAGATGAACTTAATTTAGTTGGAATTAGTATATTGAGTTGAGGAGCTTAATGCTATATCTTTTTGCTGAAGATTTCTTGCTTTCTGCCCTATAATTAAGTGTATTTTGTATCCTTATTGTGTGTTAATCAAATAGTTTCTCTAACTATTAGTGACACATCACAAGGATTCGTACTTGCCCTATTGTTGTACTAGGAGGATATCTTGATCTTGTGTCATGGATTCTCTTCTCCTAATTTATATATATTACTAGAGAGCCGTCATCTAGTATTTTGTAGAATTATGTTCTTGGGTTATGGCTTGTATTATGCAATTACTCACATGATATGTGCGTGTAAGAACAAATACCATAGCATGCAGCAGAGTTAGAGATTCCAGACAACTTCTCTATATATAATAAATTAAAAACACTTGAAGAGTTAGTTATGGCATAGTGGTTCTCTTTTATGCAGATGTGTAGATGAATTGGAATCCGTACTTTCAAAGCATGGTAGTCTTAGGAGGCTGTATTTCTACCACCAACACCTCACAGCTGTGAGTGTCCATATTCCACCCCACCTTATTGATTTCTTCAATTTCTCTAGAATGAATGATGCTTAGTTTGTATGCTAAGACGTTAACCTTAGGGTATGGATTTAAGTTGTCACTTTATTTTCCATTTTAACCCAAACTATTTTCCTTTAATAGGTTTTTAGAAACACCATGTTTGGTCCAGAAGGGCGTCCTCAACACTGCTGTGCATGGCTTGGGATTGCTAGTAGTTTTCCTGAGTGTGCATCTCCGATTGTTCCAGAAGAGGTAAAAACAAATCCTTGCAGCAGTTTTACTTGAACTGTGAAGTAGTGATCAACATTAGTAAACTGTTACTAACACATTTTAATGGAGGCTTGGAGTTACATTTTGCTTCTTTTGTGGTGGTATTTTGTTGCTTTCTTTTGCTTACTTGAATACTTGATCTGCAAATATTCAGAATATTGATTGCAATGCAATCTTTTATTTTTATTAGTATCTGTGTTGATTGAAAATGAAGAAACTTATCATTAAAAAAATAAAAATAGATTTAATGTTGCTTATGGATCTGTTAAAAGTGGATGATTCACGTATATAAGGCTTTATAAAATTTCTGAATAAGGAGTTCTGAATGAAGGTACATAGTCATTGTGGATTGTGATTTCACTGCAAATGTATACTTCTCTTATCTCATCAGTAGTAAAAACTCAAAAAGTATAAATAATGCCAATACCCTTGAAAAATGAAACTTCATATTGACTTAATGGTACTGTAAACTTCCATTTCGTACTTCCTGATTGATCATTAGGTGTTATATGTGATGATAACAAGATATGGAAATGTTGAACAAAGGTGGTCACTGTAAATTTTGCTGCAAGCAGGTTACAAAAATTGGCAGGGATGCTGTTCTTTATGTTGAATCTCTGATTGAATCTATCATGGGAGGATTGGAAGGATTAATAAATATTCTTGACTCTGAAGGAGGATTTGGTGCCCTAGAGAATCAGGTAAATACTTTTAGCTAACAAGTTACCTCCATTTCTGAAAACTAACCTTTGGATTTCATCAGCTTCTTCCAGAGCAAGCAGCTTCGTATCTGAATCAGACGTCAAGAGTTTCCATTCCTTCATATAAATCTCCAAAAGGAACTGCTGGTTTTCCTTTACCTGGCCATGAGAGCTTTCCTGAAAATAATGGTTCTATCAAAATGTATGTCATAATAATCCCGTCCAAAATATGTATCAGTAACCACATAAGTATATCCTTTTAATTTGTCTATTGTTTTTAACGACAGGTTAGAAGCTGCAATGCAGAGGTTGACCAATTTGTGCTCAGTTTTAAATGATATGGAGCCTATATGTGTTTTAAACCATGTCTTTGTACTGAGAGAGGTTAGGGATGGATTTTCGTTTTCTTCCTCTTTTTTTCTTCATGAGATTTACTTATCTGTTGACAACAGTCAATAGTACTATATTTGCACAAAATTCGGCCGGTAAAAAATCTATGCTTGTATTGGTATCAATTATCAGCCCTTCTGAAGAAACTGTGTAGCATGGTCCAGTGTAATATACCTAAAGCAGTAAAATATGTCATGATGTTTTGATATGCAAATCCAGGAACAAGGATTGTAAAACAGTAAAAATATTATAAAGATATTTGTGTATGATAGAATGGAGAGAAATAGGAACAGGGCGAGTCTTTTGTTAATGGAAAGTGGAAATGTGCCTTATTTTTTGGATATCGTGTTAGATATGGAAACATACAACTAGTAAGGGATGTTTTCCTAGTTTTATTGCTTAATATCAGGGTTTCTGAATGATGGAGGTTATATAAGAAACATGCATAAAGGTTGTAAAAGATGTTTTAAAGTGGCATAAAAAAGATGTTTTTCTCACACCTAGAACCTAGGGATCGAGCTTTGAAATTTTGTCCTACAGTGGTTGTAATCAAGGAAGAACACTAGGGGAATAGTCAAGTCAAGAACAGTAAAAATTGAGGTGGATAATGCAACTTCAGGTGAAGAACCCTAGAGAGAGTTTCAGATGTTAAAGTATTGTTATAATGATAGCTAAATCTGCTTACCAAAGTTTCTTTGGGCCTCTTATTGATAGGAGTTTAAGCCAAGAGCCCTAGAAACCTGCTATCCAAGTCATGAATCTAGATTGTAGTAGTATTAATTGCCAAGAGGCATCACACTACAATGATAAAAGGTAAAAATTTGTACGTATCTGTATCATTCAATATGAACCAAACTGTGAGCTTTTATTTGGGTTGGGCCAACCAGGTTCATGGGTTGAAACCGTTCCCACTTAAATGCCTGGTTTAAGGGTCAAAGTGAGTATAATATTCACCAATACGAAAATTAAAGGATTAGATTTGCTATGCATGATCTCTTACCCCAGTGTTAAAATTTCATAAATTATAAGTTATTGATTATCTCATCAATGGTTATCAGTGCTTCACTTTACTCTTGAAGTGCACCACTCAATTTAGAGGATCCAGATCCATGATTAGTCACTTGTTCAAGTAACAACGAATGCATGAAACCCTAGTCTTATACGCATCCACTCCCACTCCACCAAATTTAATTGTTTCTTAAGCAAACATTGTTCATTCTGTCATTGTTTTAACACATCAAACTGTTTGTGCAGTACATGAGAGAATGCGTTCTTGGCAACTTCAGAAGAAGATTGCTTGGTGTTCTGAAAACTGATAACGATCTTCAACGGCCTACTGTTTTGGAATCACTGATTAAGAGACATATTAGCATTGTTCATCTTGCAGAACAACACATCAGCATGGACATTACTCAGGGTATTCGGGAAGTTTTGCTTTCAGAAGCTTTTTCAGGACCAGTTTCTTCTCTGCACTTGTTTGAGAAGCCAACAGACCAACATACAGGATCAGCCACCGAATCTGTATGCAACTGGTATATTGAAAACATAATCAAGGATGTTTCAGGTGCTGGGATTTTGTTTGTTCCGATTCATAAATGCTTCAGGAGTACAAGGCCTGTTGGTGGATATTTTGCAGAATCAGTCACTGATCTCAGGGAATTACAGGCTTTTGTACGTATTTTTGGTGGATATGGAGTAGACAGGCTAGACAGAATGCTAAAAGAACACACAGCTGCTCTTTTAAATTGCATTGACACTTCACTACGCTCAAATCGAGATGTGCTAGAAGCAGTTGCTACCAGTCTGCACGCTGGTGATAGAATTGAAAGAGAAGCCTCTGTGAAGCAAATAGTCGATCTGGAAACTGTGATTGGCTTTTGTGTTCAGGCTGGCCTTGCACTGGCTTTTGATCGGCTACTAGCTGAGGCTTCTGGTGCTATACTTGAAGAAGGTGCTCCCTTGATTCATTCATTGCTAGCTGGGGTGGTTAAGCATCTACCTGATGGAGTTCCAGAAAAGGAAGAAATCAGGAGAATGAGAACAGTGGCAAATACTGTAGGTGTTGTTAATGACCATGATTCAGTTTGGGTAAGATCTATTTTGGAGGAAGTAGGTGGTGCAAGTGATGGATCATGGGGCTTGTTACCGTACTTATTTGCCACATTCATGATGTCTAATATTTGGTCCACCACGGCATTTAATGTTGACACAGAGGGTTTTAGTAACAATATCCATTGCTTGGCAAGGTCGGTATGGTTATGTTTTGGCTTAAATTACTTGGTCGTTAACAATATGGTGTTCAATACTTCACAATGTTTTGTGTTTGCCTGATTATAACTTAGTCCCAATGCCAGTATTTTAATTTCCATACAGTAATTCCACAGGGTTGGAACTGTAAATTATTCGTATAGTATTTTGACTCCATTGCTTGGCAATATTTTAGAAGTCAAACTACTCATTGCCGTTAGAATATACTAATTTTGGTATCTGTCTAACCCTAATCACATGATATCGTGCAGGTGCATTTCTGCAGTGATTGCCGGAAGTGAGTTTGTTAGATTGGAACGGGAAAATCAGCATCGGCAGTCTCTAAGAAATGGACATGCTAGTGAGGGAATGGATCCTGAATTATCGAGTCATATGTCTGCCGAAGCAAGTATTAAGTCCACATTGCAGTTATTTGTGAAACTCTCGGCAGATATCATACTGGATTCTTGGAGCGAAACACACAGGTAAATGTGTGCGTGTTATGTTGTGATGTTTTTGAAACACAAATTACTGTATATTTATATATACACGTGTTTGAAAACTACACATACTAATTAGGTAGGTAATGTTGCAATATATTAATGCAGAATTTCATCTGCGGTTTGGCATCAGTTCTGTCTTCTGGGAAACATTGTTTACTTTGTGGTTATCTTAGATATTTTGTATTTTGGTATTGCGCAGGTCTCATCTTGTAGCACAGCTTATCTTCTTAGACCAACTTTGTGAGATTTCACCTTACCTTCCTAGAAGCTCGCTGGAAACCCACGTTCCATATGCCATTCTCCGTTCAGTATACAGCCAATACTACGGAGATACTCAATCCACTCCGTTGGCAATACTGAACGCGTCACCCCGTCATTCACCTGCTGTATTGCTAGCACATGCTTCTCCTGTCTTAAGGCATTCTCGTGGGGAATCACCACAGTATTATGGCCATGATTCTGGGTACTTCAAAGGATCATCGTCACATAGTCAGGAGCACCTCTATGATGCTGATATTGGCAGCTTAAGGAGCATGGACAACAAGCAAAGGAACTATCGTAGTTCTGGGCCTTTGGATTACAGTGCCAGCCGAGGTAGGGTAAAGTCTGTTGAAGGTTCAACTTCTGGAAGCACTGGCCCCAGTCCACTTCCTAGGTTTGCAGTGTCTAGATCTGGTCCATTAGCATACAAGTAGTAAGTTGTTTGATATATACCAACAGAAGATGGTAAGTTATTCACCTTCTGCTGGTTTGTCTATAACCGTTAATCATCCAGCAGCTTTGCACAAATTTTAGCAAAATGTATATCATATTAAAGCGTCCTTTTGTAGTCGCCTGGATAGTTTAAATCAATGCCATATTAAGTCCCTGCTGTTTTAGCCAGAACCAGGTGCTCATTCTATTTAATGCTCATATAGCAAAATCTTCATATTCTCCTTTCTTGAAGTCTGTTGGCAGAGGTATTCTGTAGCTTGGAATGCAATCAGTAATGATATTTACTGTAAATTTATGTTTACGTCACTACATTTTTGTGTTCATTTTTTTTATGCGTAAAATGAATCAGGAGCTTATATTATATATTTTGTAAAATTAATGAATTGATATATTCTCGAGTATACGCAAGTTTACTAGAACTGAATTCTCAGACCGACAAGACAGACTGAATTCTCAGACTACTTATTGGTACATTAGATAATTGTAATAGCTCATTATACGAGTTTGAACAAAAATACACCTTTCAAAACAATTTCGCAACAAATTAACTTTCATCAATGTAAAATTCAAGTTTGCATAATTTTTGTGAGATATATATATATATATATATATATATATATATATATATATGAATGTGTGTGTATGGTGTTATTTTTAATATATTTGAAGAACATATAGGAAAGTAATCTGGTAACCTCTCTAACTTGTTAAATGTCCAAGTCAAGTTCTTCCCTCATACAAATTGTAATTACTGAAGCTATTAAAAAAGTAAACAATTAAGGCTTCCAATAATGCATTTGGCCGTAGCAAAAAATCACACCTTTGTGGAGAAATACTTGTATAAGCACAATCTTAAAATATTGCATTTAGAAGACAGAAGGTAGGAGGAAGTGGATGGAGTCGAGAGGCTACTTTTTATTTATTGCGGGAACTTCATTCAGGTCTCAAGCTAAAATTAGGGTTTTCACTTCAAATTTAGGATTCAGGCCTACCTTTGCTTTTACTATTTACAAGGAAAATTTTGCATGAAATTTTTGTTTATTTATTTGCAATGGGAGTTTCAATTTTTAGCACATTAAAAACATTCTTGTACCATGTTCTTTATTTTTATTTTTACCAAAAGTGTTTTCCATAATCCATTAATCAAGTTCTCACTCATAATCAATAGAGATAAATGTAGTTAATACATATTAACATTTTCATTTGACAGAATTCACTAAATATCCATAAATTACTATTTGTCCTATTAATAAATAATCTAAACAACCTTGTTAAATCTAAACAACAAATAAATGATGATGTAGCCCAATTCATTGGAATAGCACAAGTTAATATTAAATGGTTACTTCTTTCATCTTTAAGCTTTCTGTATATTCTTTTTACTCAGTCTTATTCCTATTCATATCTATAGCCTCTCCTTCAAAGTCTTCATCATCTCATTCAAAGAGGAAGATACCATTTTGATACACTTTCACCTCCACTTTTCTATTGCAATGGATGCTACAAGACTTACAGAAGATTGAAGGTTGAAGCAGCAACACATCATGCAGTTGCATTCCCCTAGGATTTTATTATTTTAATGAATTCTTTTTATTGAATTTTAATGAATTTTGTGTAACATTTTACTTAAAGGCATAAATATCATTCTCATGACAATCTTAACCAAATATGTGAGACATTTCTATGCTAATTACATTTCTTAATCTCAATAGTGAATATGTAAAGTACCTATGGTCTAACTTCAAACGTTTATTTTCTAAATTTAGCTAGTTGTCTTTTATATATTGAGTTATTATTTTTTACATCAATTTCTAGGTTATTATTATTATAATTGATTGTTCAATAAATGAAAATAATTGTTTTTCTTATTTTCCTTTTATCTTTGATTTGCTGACTTTTAAATATTTTCCTTTATTTATAATATTATAATTATTTTCAACATGGTCTAAACTTGTTATGAAGAAAAAAAATTAATAAGGAAATATTTGTTAATTATTTTTATTTTAAAAGTAAAAAATGTCAATAAACATCACATGTTTTTTCAATTGCCAGAGGAACGGGTGGAATGAATGAAGTGCTGAAATGTGAAGGTTGGAAGTTTTTTTATTATGCATTTTTGTAATAATAACTTAAAATTGTCTATTAGTCTCTCAAATGACTTTTTACTTTTATTTTTTAATTGTTAAAGGAAAGGTGGAAGAATTGGAGTGTTGTGGCATATTAAGGTTCTAGAAATATTATATAACAGAACAGTATACAAATTAAACTTTATAAAATGGAAGCAATAGTAATATTATATAAGAGGACAATAGGAAAAGTTAATTAGTCATTATAATTTGTATTAATTTTGTACTTTTTAATCCAAACCTTAATATTTATTTGTTATCTTTGTAATTGTTTTAAAAAAAATTTGTATACAAATTTAATTTATTTTTTCGTATCCCTATTTCACAAATACTTTGTTTTCTTTAATTGACTGGTTATCTTATCTACTTAAATAAAAATTTGCTTATTATTTTAAAAAATGACTTAGTATCAATATTTGATTTTTTTTCCTATAATAACTAGCTTCCATTAAATTTACAAATTAGAATAACAATTAAAATATGCATCAACATAAAAAAAGGTAAAGATGACTAATTAAAATATGCATCAACTAAAATAAATTAAGATTTCTTCTTTAAAAGCGGGAAATTCCTTAAATTCTTGACCATTCATAAAATTCTTTCAAATGTCATCATCAAATATATTTTAATTTGTTTAAAATTTATTAAAAACATTTTCATCATAAAAGTTCTTAAAGAAATTGCATTGTAGCAAAATCTTCTAAAATTTTCAAGACATTTTTCTTAAAAAAAAAATAAATCTTTTGAAATCCAAATTTAACACATCCTAAAATTAATAACGGATTTCTTTATGGTTGTTTCGCACTCTTGTTTATGTCTTTCTTCCACGAAAATTGAATTCACAAATGTACAACTCATTGGTTCATCTACAGTGCCAACCCTTCTCACAGGAATTTTACTACGTAACAAGCCAGCAGAGAAACGAAATCCTTCTCACGAGATTCTCTGCTACTGTGCCTTCAAACAAAACTAATTTTGATATTATAAAATATATTTAAAAAAAATTAATCTATCAAAATCAGTATATTTTAAAAGTACAATAAAGAAACAGTACAAAAAATTGCACTCGTCTAAGACGAAACTACCAATTTCAGCATTCTAACCATAATCTTGAGACCGTAAATGAGAAGTGAATGGAACTAGTCCAATTTCCAAAGCACCGAGCATAAACGGCATGAAGGGAGAAGTGACATTCAATTGAAGCGGAATTCTATAGTATCGAGTACATTGCAAGTTTAAAATATCCAAACAAAATACCAAAAGGGCAAAAGCTTTTAAACGACTTGGACCTGCTTAAGACATGAATGAAGATAATGAGTTTTTCCTTTGGATAGAAGTTTTGTGTGCATGATTCTGCCTAATGACAAGAGTGAAAGATAACATAACTATCTAGGTTGTCGTTGAAGAGGGGTAACAGTAATTAGCATTTTCGACTCAACAAGTTAACACGTGCTGCAGCTATTCAGTTAAGTAGAAGAAGAAAGAAACAAATTTGATATCCTTGTAATGACTCATCCTCCTCGCATATGTGCACCTAGCTCACCAAACTGATCATCAGCCTCTACTGTATCTTCAGATAGCCGCACAGCATCCAGCTTCTGCTTCAGAATTTCTATGGCATTAAGTACTAATTGAGAAGCTTTAATTGCTCCAGTAGATTCAACTGTGAATATGAAGCTATCCTGCCTTGCAATGATTTCCACAAGCCCAGGCTTCCCCATTGCTTCTGCTTTCTTAATCACCTCATCATCATATGAATATGCCTCGGGATCAACCACCATTACCTAATAAATGCCAAAAACATCACATTGAATTTTCAAAGACAGAAAAATTCAATGTTTTAATTCGGTAATACAAATTCATTACCAGAAAACAAATTGAACCTAAAAAGGGGTATTAACTATTAAGTTTAAGTACCGCATATCAACATTTCAAAATAAAGAAATATATGTATTGCAGGGAGGCTGACAGAATTAGCCAGATAGATCACACACTTAAGAGCTCTTAATGTGCCTTCCTTTGACAACAATATCTTCAGTAGAGAATGCTCCGGAATACCATACATCCACCCTCATGAGCTGGACAGCAAATCTTGATACTAAATTCTCGTTTGCTGTAAATTTCTTTGCAGCTCAACATTCTCTAAGAAATTGACAGCTTAAAACTGGATACGTACAAGTCCTTCACATTCATTCTAGCAGTGTTTTGTTTTTCTTTTTCTTGGCACTTGAGTTTATAGTTATCAATCTCAGATAGTGGCCAAAACATAAAACACTAGTACTGTAGCAGAAAGCAGGATAAGGAGGAAAAATTAAAAAGTCACTCACTCACTCAATATTCATCATATATACATGATTAGCAATAAAAAGCCACAACTGTATCGCAAAGCACAGTAAACAATGTTTTGAATCACAGATTTTGGCATGTAGCAGCTGGCTCTAAAAACACTAGCAATATGGCTTTAATTTTGTAATTTATTTATATAATGTATACTATATGCATATAAATTTTAAAAAATAATAAAAATTACTCAAAATTAATAGCATCCCTAACATATATAGGTGTCTTAAACGAAACATATATGTAATACCACAAAAGCGGAATACAAGTTTTCTAAATTGAAACTATCAATCATCTTCTAAATCCAAGTCGTCTTTATGATTTTCACTATTATTATAAATTTATATTTAGAAATTAAAATCCAAAAATTAAGCCCTCCAAGAAAATTAAATGTAATCAACACATAGCACCTACTACACTAAACTGATCTGCGACAGAAGCTCTTGTAGCAGGCAGAGGCTGCTCCACACTGCTACAGAGCACTATATAAAACCCTGGTAGAAATAACAATAAAACTCCACCACTCTTTTGTCTTGGTATTTGAGATAATGGAATGCTTGTCCACTACCATGCAGGAAAGAATAGAGAACGGAACAGAGGATATTAAGTGTCTTAGGCATTCAGAAGAACAGAGAAAGGAGTGAAAGGTCAGTGTCCTGGAAGACCACCAGATATGGGTGGATCCAGCAGTCACAGAACAGTGAGGATGTTGGTCACAAAATGGATATAAAGAGATGACAAGCATGGGAACAAGGGTTGGTTTTTTTGAACATTCTGATAAAGTAGTGGGAAGGTTAAGTTTGGCCTGTAAAACAACTGTGCACGCATCCAAATTCAATATATATCCATAATTAACAATAAAAAGTCCAGTGTGTAAAGCAAACCGATAGTAGTAAATAACAACAAAAATCAAGGAAGCACCACTCTTTTGTGTTGGTCCTTACCAAACCCCAACCTATCAAAACAACAGTGTTTTCAGGGTAATAAAGGCACTTAGCTGCCACGAATGGTCACTTCCTGGGCCTTGACTGTGGCTACAAGAGCCACAAAGGCAAAACGCACAGCAAATCAATTCTCTGCAGCAGTAGCACAATGTAATTTAACTCTGCCTGAACTATTTCCTTACTTGCAATGTCTTTTCTACAAGAAGTTGATAACACATTCCTGAATGATACTGAATGAACTTATTTACTTTCCCTCACTTTTCAGGGTTGACAGAAGAATTTGCTTTCACGTTACCTGAGATTGGAGCTTGGAAGTGATGGAGGCTACAGTGCCTAGAAATTAGAAGTTAAGAAGGCTATCTAAAACAGCTTTCTTGACTTCGAAATATTAAAGACAAGCCATAAAATTAAGGGGTTATAAGAGATGTAAGTTCATGTACATTTAGGAAGTTCTACAAAACATTAGTTCTCTAATGCTTATGCTATAGAAAACATAATATTATTTTCAGGTGGCAGCTAGCTTGACCTTAATAAAGAATATTGCGTCTTAATTACTCAACGTGCCTTCTGCATGCGATTCTGTAAGCCTATCCATATAAGCTGAAATAGAAACTTGCGAATTGTTTACTTTATACACAAGCAGCATTATTCATTTAAAGCATCAAATTACTAGTGTCTATCGTTGAGCACACAAATAAAACAAACGAAGTACCTCTAATTGCACTTTATTCTCCACTTTAACCCAAATGGTTGAAGTGACAGCATACAATGTTCACGTTAAGAGATTTGCATAAACTAGCAAATTTGATCACAAATAATTGGCATGCATATGTTCAGATAAATTCCAAAAGTAATATACTAAAGTGATCAAACAAACTACCATTTAAGCACCAAACACAAAATACATGCTATGTAATTTTGTGATTCTGCACAGAATACGGATTAGATAACAATGGTAGAAAGAGCATAACCAAATTCATAAGAGAACAAATGAGAAGAACCCAACCTGTTGTGTTACTGGATCAATTTCAAACACACGTGTAGGACTGCTATCAACCCATTCTTTTTTCTCCTCAAGAGTCAGTGTCTCCATCAAGTCCTCATTTATATGAATCTCTGGTTGATACATGAAAGTGACAGTTGCAGCGGGTGACCACTTGGCATGGTCTTTGCCAATCCCCTTCCTAGCTATCGCCCTCAGCCTCAGCTCCTGTCCTCGCCTCAACTTCACAATGATAACCCCCCTGAATACACGCAATTCAAACGAAGAATACCCATATGAAAAAAATTAAATACCCAGTTCAAAACGAAGAATACTATTTTCTTAAAAAAAGCAAAACACATGAGAACATAGAAAACCCATACGGCAAAACCAAATACCCAGCTGAAAACGAAGAATACCCATTTGAAAACCTAATACACAGTTGAAATCAACTAATACCCATTTCAAAAATCCAAATAACCAGTCGAAAACGAAGAACACCCATTTGAACCAAATGTCCAGTTGAAATTAACAAATATCCATTTAAAAATCAAGGGCTTAAAAAATATATATAGAAGAAAAGCACGCACCTGTTCTCAGAAGAATCAGAAGCAGGGTCAGAGAAATCGACGGGAACGACGGAAGGGTCGGAGCTATAAAGATCTTTACTGGAGACATCGAGGGTTTGATCAGTCATACACTTAACCCTAAGGTGAAACTCCACGGAGCAGAATTCACACTGCCCGTCGCCGTCACACGCGTCGCAGTCACGTGAGAAGCGCATGGACATGGCTCGCTCACTCGTCAGCGGAATGAGTCCGAGTCTGTGCGCTATAAACTCATCGTTCAGCACCGAAGAATTGACCTCTATTTCCACCAGGTCGATCGCGATCGTCGGAACCTCCGCGATCATCACGCGCCGCAGCGCGTTGGCGATACTCGCGTCCGTGTCCCTGAGCTCGAACTTGGCGTAATCATCCTTCAGCTCGCGGATTTTCACCCTCGGCATGCGCGCATACGACGCACCCTCCATCGCCTCTTCCTCTCTCAGACAACTCTGAGAAATGCAAAAACCCTTTTCAAAACCCAAACTTTTGTTTGTGTTATTATTACCAGAGGGATAAAACCTCTTAAATAATGGATAACTACTTTTATTTTTCTAAATTATATTATTAGAATTATGACGAAGAAGAACTTAACTTTTTTAATAGTTTTAGTTAAATAAAAAAAACTATTTGTGCAATTTACCTTTTCGGATGATTTATTTAAAATATAAACAAAACTATGTTAAAACAGGTTAAAAATAGATAAAAGGGGAAAGTTAAATTGTATATTTAATTTTTTTGAAATTTTTGTAAATTAGCGTCTATGGATAAATTGATAAGACACAGTTTTCAATTGTGATAGACTTTTTTTTCTTTCGTTGTTTTAGTAATAACAACATCATGGTATTTTGTCATACACAGGTTATTTTTGAGAGACTATTTAAAAACTCTTCGAAAATTTACTTTGAGAAAATCTCTTTGTCTAAAGATTAATAAAATGTAATTTAAAGAGATAAGGGATAAAGGTTATTTTGAGAGATTATTTATTTAAAAACTTAAAATTTAATTCGATAAAATCTTTCAATTTAAAAGGATAAAATATAAGAAAAAATTATATTGTTTTTTTATTGATTTATATATTAACAAAAAATATACCTAATTCTTAATCAATTAAATCTTCTTAAACAGACTACCGTTAGGAAGACATAAATAGGTATTATTTAAAACATAAAGACTCAAATATTATCTGAACATCTGTCACAAACAATACTATTAGTAATAATTTTAGTGGAGACACTAGTTCTACTTTTTAATGCTATTTGTAGTAATCCTATTGCTACTGCTATAGTACTATTGGTGGTGGTAGTTATTGAGTTTTTTTGTTATGATTAACTTTTTCATAAACACTTTTAAAGAATAAAAATAAAAAGGTAAATATGAGATGGATTCTTTCATAAATTGAAATTTGTTTATGCATCAAACTTCATAAAAATGATATGAGAAAACTTCACGTATGTGCATAAACTAATTTTAAGTTATGAAAAACTAACTCAACTTCTCTTCCTTTTTTTCACTCCTCTTGTAAATGCTTATGAAAAAGCTAGTCTAAACGTATCACTTGTAAAATAACTAGTGTGTGATTTTTTATGTAAGAGAAAGGTAAACCAAAATGTGACCAGAAGAATAGTGCTTCCCTACAAAAGAACTTGAGGAAGCAATAACAGATACAATCATACAACATAACTAACACAGAGTAAGAGAAATTATTAGATATATGATTTGCAATGTCCACAGGAGTCACAATGCCTTGAGAAAAAGGACACACATGTTTTGTGTCCTGTCATTGCTAATGGTCATGTGCCAATTTTGAATGCTCAGCGCAGATGGTGCCTGCACCATCCAAACCAAAACCAATAAACTCAGATAATGAGTCCGAGTCACAGAATTCACAAAACAGTTCACCAAACCTACCTTAGAGTCTCTTTTGTACCACGCCGGATTTTGCATCTGATGGTGGGGAGTCCAAGGCGTTGGTGAGCCTCATATCTATGACAACCAGAGAAACCTATAAACCAAAGACAATGGACATATTGAGTTGAGTTTCCACTGTGAGAAGGTATTGAAAACCTATTGATTTTGTTGTGGGTAGAATCTTATAATATTGTTGTTGGTAGAATCTTATAATCTTATGATCTTATACCAGGTAATATGGTAATAAAATTATAAGATTTCACAAACAATCCAGAAAAGCACATACCATAATAGACTCCATCAACCTCCAGGACATCAATCTGCATAAGAAACTTGAATTAACAGTTCAGCAATATATTTTCATGAACCACAAATTTATTTCATAATAATTGTATTGTAGTCAGTGCAGGTCTGTTATCTGTAACTGATGTTGAGTTTTGGTTACTTCCACACTTTCTTCAGAGGAATAGTACTAAAACTCAACCAATGTCTGAACATAGCTATAGGCAATTCCACTCAATCAATTTTAAGGGGTGCGTTCTCTCTTATTGTCCTCTGAATTGAATCTAAGCTTAATATGGTTGTCTAAAGCCAAACAAGATTAATATCAAATAGCTGAAATGATAGTTTTATTTTCTTGTGAAAGTACAGGATCTGGTGAAAGTTCTCTTAAACAAAGTAGACGCTTAATATAAAGTAATCACCATAAAGGGTCAATCCGTCAGAAATACATGAATTGGAATCTAAATGTTTTAGTTTTGTTGTCTCAGCTAACCCTCAGTCACAAATACACAATATAAAAGAAAATGACTGTAACAATGAATATTTGCATGGATTGCTCAACTTCTATAAGAAATCTGACTTGGAGGGGACCTTGATAGCTCCTAAAGGCTCTATATATGGCTACAAAGAAATAGATCTCGAAATCTCTTTCAACAAAACATTGAACTCTTTCCCCTTAATGAAAGTAAAAATAAGGAAAAAGAGAAAACTCTTTCCTGATGAAAAGGAAATTCAGCTAAAGGTAAACAAATAAAGGGATAAAAATAGAGGTGAAAACAAGGTTTCTTGTTCCTAGTTAAGACTCCATGTCTACATGGTTCTTCAGTCTCTCACATTTAGAATAATAGCTAATAGATTTTAGCATCCCTGTCACCATATATCAATGTATATTTTTATAGGGTTTCGTGTTCCCTGCCATATCTACAGGTTGGTTGCTTTGTACTCACAGACCATACCTTCTCAATAACAAAGCTTGAAGACCAAAGAAAGAAGCAATTCAAGCACATGAATCCAATGCAAACTACATCCAATAGATCCTCAAAACACAAAAGCCAACACCCCTACCTTCACTTTTCCATAAACCCAACACAGGCATACCCAATATAGCAGAAACAATACATAAACTTCAAAAGCAATGGCAGAGATTTTAAAATAAATCAGCAAAAGGGAGCAAGTGGTTACAGGCACTTGAAGACCAATTTCCTTGATACTATCCATTAATTCCTGAACTTTGTTCGGATCATTTGCTCTGGTCCTCATCAAAGGCCTTCTGATCTTATCTATAGGAATTTCCAAAATCACAGGACCTCCACCCCCAACACTGCTGCTTCCAGAACCACCAAGTGGAGCTCCTAAATTTTAAATAAACCATATAAATTGAAACAAAGAGAACAAAAACGCAATTTCAATTGACAGAAAGAAATAGACGGAGTATTGCACCGTTGGGGTTGGACGAAGCAAAAGCAGTGAAACTCTTCAAAGTATTTGGAACCTGCAGAACAAAATTTGCCATTTTTCTTCTTCTTTCCAAGTTTATTTCTTTTTTCTCTTATGGTTCTAAATATATAGTCAAAATGGTAAGAACAGGAGAACATGATGATGGGTATCACCACACAAGCATGGCCCACCAAAATTCAACGACCAAGATTGCTCTTTTCAAGCTATATGGAATGCCCTTCTACACGGAATTTGCTTTACAAATTGGTGAGAGGTTTTCCCTTAAAAATTGATTCATCACAATTTTCAATTTCACTGGGAACCATAGCAGCGATCGCTTCTTTCTCTCATGGACGTGTAGAACACTAGCCATTCTGGCATTAACATTGAGCTTCCTAATTATTTATGGCCACATTTTTTTATATTTATAAATAAATTACTTGTTTCCAATTTAGATTATTAAATGATAAATTTGTCATGAAATATATATATTTATATGAAAATGATTTTTATATATGCTTTTGGAGTCTACCTCTCACTTCCAAAAAATAATATTAAAATTAACATATAATTTAAATTTAATAAAATCATACCTATAATTGATAATGTATTTAAAAAAATGATATTTTAATATAAATGCTGATAACAAAAATTGACATTTATGTAAATTTCTTTATACACATCTTTAATTAAAATTTAATTTGACTAACCTCTAAAATATGACACAGCGTCCAATTTTTCATTTGTATTCAAAACATTAAAAATTTCAGATCAATAAATTTTAGAAAATATATTATTCCCGATTCGTTTATACAGAGATACTACAAAACGTGGTAAAAATATTCATATTCTACTAGAAGTATGCCACAATATCAAAATATTTTTATTTCAAACTGATACATTATTTCTAAATTATTTTTGACGTACATATAATTATTGTTACTGCTGATTTTCTAAAAAATTAAATTAAATAAGCCTGTTATTTTACTTATTAAGAATAAAATATTGTAAATACTTATTTATTAAATTTTAGTATTTTTGTACTTGAATAAAGTTCGTGTTAGACAAGGCCAGGTTGAACTACATTAGTCAATTTCCAATCATATGAGTCTGAATATTGAAATGAGTTTTGAATGAATGGCACGAATAATAAACTAATTCTTAAAATATATTTGAAATAAGAAAAATATGGTTAATTAGTTCTTGAAAAAAAGAAAGAAGCCGTAATTTGAAAATCTCATAGCTTACTATCGTATTACAAATGTATAAACTTGTAAATGAATTTTAAAAAATAAAATTATTATATGTAATATATTTATTTTCATAAAATGTACAATGCTTTAGTTTTTATCAAATTAATTTGCTTAATGCAATTATATAATTTTTTACATTTGGTGTTTTATCTCTTTCTAAGATTGTGTGTAATAGATATTGTTGAACTTCAACTATTTGTAATTTTTTTATGGTTTCCTTTTAATGTTTTACTGAAATCTAAGTATGTTTAGTATTTTTTTGTTTCACATTTTATATTTTTGTTGCCTCTAAAAAAAAATAAATCATATGAACAAAACATTATAGTTTATTCTAAACAAAAGGAAGATTGGATATAATTTGTTCTAATAATATATCTATTTACTAAACATTTAAAAAAATAATAATAAATTAATGTAAACGTCTTGATGTTTATTTATTTTCATAATATTATTAGATAACTTTCTTAATTTAAAATATACATATATATATATATATATATATATATATATATATATATATATATATATATATATATATATATATATATTTTTTTCTATATTTTTTTTTTTATTATTTATCTCTTTTTTTCTATTT
>Ga0099824_1000496_pt1 | contig 46632 bp, 15 predicted proteins | sample SiratrowhiteBW_FD_76837 | JGI IMG/M metagenome (GOLD analysis project Ga0099824, IMG submission 76837) | Root nodule microbial communities of legume samples collected from California, USA - Siratro white BW | ecosystem: Host-associated > Plants > Roots > Nodule | place: USA: California... | reverse complement strand
TTAATAAAAAAGGAAAAAAAAAAAAAAAACTAAACCAAAATGAACATGGAATGAGCGTCAAGTTCATCGATGGTGCAGAAGGTATCTTCTTCCACATAAAAATGTGCATATGTAAAGACATGGAAAAAAATACACTGTTACTGGACATAAAAATGCACTTGGCACAGCCTCCCAACACTAAAATTTAAACTAATCTCCAATTACCGCCATTCAAAAACGAAACCTCCACAAACATCAACCTTCCGTTTCCTTAAGTCACCCAAAGAGGTACAAAAGACTTCGATGTCAAAACGAATTGGACCCGACAAATTAATCCGTTAAACTCACTCATGGGTTAAGCACAACCTAACCGGTCAAAAGTTGCATGGAATTGTGTAAACCAATCAACTTGGTCATTCCTTTTTCTTGAACTAAATTGAAGTTCACCCTCTTCCGCAATTTATGCTAACTCGTTACTGTTTAAAATTGTAAAGATCCATAACAAGAAAATTTTCATAAAAAAAAAAGAAGAAAACTAGAACTAAGGATAATTGAACATTGCAACTTCAATGTTATAATCATCTCTTAAGTTTCAAAATTAAATTTCCTTAATTAACTAGTCCTGTAATACTATTTAAAAATGTAACCAAGTAATTATGTTAGATCATTTCATCGTGTTCCTCCAAACATTTCTTCTGCAACCTCGCAAAATATAAAAAATTTCATTTTAGGTTTTCTTCCAAATTGCGTAATTGAAAAATATTTATTAATTACACAATCTAAGTCACTTTTTCAAAAAGAAAACTTCCGATTTGCATCGAAAAACACTTTCAACTTTTAGAATAAGGGTAAAATGGAAATTTTTATCCTTATGCAGGTGCAAAAGGAATGTATGGAAGTGGAGGAAGAAATACCCTTATTTAACGTAATCATTTTCGAAACTACGGTTATAAATCATTGGTCCAGATACTCATTTTAAAGGCCAACTTAGGGTTTTGAACAGCATAAAATTCGAAAGATACTCGAGTTACTGACCACCAAGGGTAGTCTCAATTACAAAACCAAGTGCATAAAAGAAAAGTGATGTCTTCAGAGAAGGACAGGTATAGAGCTTCCTTTCAAGCCTTTAGGTTCTGATATGCATCTACATTAATAAATACCACCCCTCAATGCAAGCACCAAATGAAGTACTGAACCACCCTCAATGTTATACTCTTTAGCTGTTTTGTCATCAGCAAGCTGCTTACCTGCATATATGAGTCTGCAGCAAAATGCAAGTCATAAGATTCTAATGTTTCCAATAGAATAAAATACTTTATCCATTTATATAGTACTTAAAGTGAAACCTCAGAGATATAACATGAAAAGGATGAAATACGTCAGATAAAAGAACGAGGATAAAATTTCACTGATACTCTAGATTATCAAGCAAATCAAATGCAACTGATATATAACATTCGCAATTAGGCGTTCACCAGAACATTCTCCGTCATCAATGAGTATGCAAGCTTTACAATTTGACGGGATTTCTATGAATATAACAATGACAAGAAGCAAATAATGGACTACTACTAATAATTTTCCAATTCAGCTGGGCCATAAATTTATGGATGAATAAGGATAAGCATTTCAAACTTTTTTTCATATTACACACTAACCTAGGCTTAGCTTTTGTAACCCAACTTTTGTTTAGGATTCTCTTTTCTATAAAATGAAGGGGTCGGCCGAATACAATCTTACAAAAGTTTTTGAGAAGAACCTTGGGAAACTACTACACAAAAGCTAGTCATTCTAGTTGAAGAGTCCAAGGCCTACACCAACACTAGAATCCCATCTCTACGTGAGACTTGAATTCCATACCTTACAATTGAATGCAAACAGTTCTTAAAAATTAATTAAATTTTTCATTGTACAAAGCCCCAAAAACAAAACTAAGACCTCTATATAAGCTGATTTGAGGAGCTTCTACTTCAAGGAAAATCTGGAAAAAGCTAAACAAAATACCAACATTGGTTTCCAGAAATCATATTTCAGAATATAAACAAAGTGATAAATGAATTTTATTAAAAAGCCTAAAAGAACAAGGCCATATAATTTTCTCATTTTCTATCATTTCATCACAGTGGCAAGATTGCTTATAAATCTATTTCACTCGACCGTATGATTGTCAAATATAACCCTACTACAGGAAGCTCAAAATAATGTACACCAAGATATTGAATCAATGATATCTACATGCATGGATCTAATATCTGTGTTTATGTATCAAAACAACTGACAGGTAATTATTCAAAAATATAATCAGAAACAGAAGCTTTTTGTAGTTAACAAGTGACATGCACATTTCCATGTAACAGTTAAATCATGTACTGCTGAATTAGCAAAGACAGCCTCAATTAAAACAAAAAGAGAGAAAACCTCTGCTGCACAGGTGGAATTCCTTCCTTTTCTTCTACTCTTTCCTTGATCCGGTCAATCGTATCAGTTGGCTCAATGTCGATTTCAATTTCTTTTCCAGTCAGAGTCTTCACTTTAATCATGGTTCCTCCCCTGAGCCTCAAGACCAAGTGAAGGGTTGATTCCTTTTGTATGTTATAATCAGCAAGTGTGCGGCCATCTTCCAGTTGCTTACCGGCAAAAATCAACCTCTGCTGGTCGGGAGGGATACCTTCCTTGTCCTACAAAACACATTCCACCCAACGTTATTAGAAACTGATGATGTAACTCAGACATAGAGGCTCCCTTTTTGAAGAGCAGCTCAAATGTATTTGGACCTATCTATCTGCAATACATGTTTATCAAGTATTTTCAGTCCAGTCAAGATGAGTTTATCAGTACATAAGCGAGAACACTTGAAATGGAACGAGCAAGGGTAAAATATTCTGCCCAAAGAATGATTAATGTTGTTGCTAGTGAGTGGAAGGTCAAACATTTTACGGTCATGCCTGTCAGTCAATGACTGAAAATTTGCAGGCAAATCATCCCCCAAAACTCCTTGTTGGAGCTCATATATCTCAAGCCCAAAGGACTACTATTTCCACGTAGCTATAGTTGATAAATCCAATATCAAAATATATAAGCAAAATTTCGTTTAAAAATCTATTTATTCAACTAGGTTATAATGAAAAACTTCAGAAAACATTGTATTAATATCCAAATCATGGAAAAAATATTTGCATGGAATAAGATGATAGGAATTAAACATGTAAGCATATCATTATACAAATCATGCAATTATTGCTTGAAATTACATGAAAAGAAAAAGTTCAAATTTTAAATAAAATCATAGAACTAGTAGTATATATATCACGTGAGTAACTATGTATGTTATATGAAAATAAACACTTTGAATTAAAATATTAATATTAACTTACAAAAATAATATTTGTATTTCATATTGTATATAATTATAATCAAATATATTCCTTTTCTAGGAGTTGATTATGTTAAAACTAATCTTGTGAAAACCGGCTTGGCCTAGCTGATCTTCCAGTTTAACCAGAAGCCAGTGACCAGACCAGTGACCCAAACTGGCTGACTGAACTTGGAACCAGAAATATATACAACCAGGGCGACCTAAATGGGTTTCATGCGAACCGGTCACCCGGCCAAGTTTAAAGTAGAACAGTTAAGAAAATTTGGTAACATTTCGGTATTGCAAAAATTTAATACCATGAACTCTTAGGAAGATAGCTGGACAGCAACCATTGGACTAAAGCAAAAGATTAGTTTTTATGACAAAGATAACTTATTTTATTTAAATAACTAAATATAATGTTTTTTAGATAAAAATAATGATTATAATTCCATTTATAGAAACTTTGATTGAAAGAATCTAATATCTAAATGCATAAGATATGGTCACCTATAAAAAATGTTCTTAATTGTGTATAAATAAATTTTGGAAAGATTATTGACATAAATTGAAAAAATAATTTATAAGCATGTCATATCTTGAATTTTATCATGCATACATAGATTTTTGACAGATTATTAATATTTTTTGTTCTGTTACTCAATCATGAATTGTGATTTTACACGTTGACTATGAAATTATACATTGTAAGATTTTATTTGAAATTTGGAGTAGATTAGTCAAACTATATGTCAGATACATACATACATAAATATATATATATATATATATATATATATATATATGTGTGTGTGTGTGTATGTTTCTTTTCTATAATATAAACCCGGTAAAACTGTACTAATCCATGACAAACAGTCCAACCTCTAACTCACTAACCCATTGCCTCAACCAGTTCAAGTTTCACAACGCACAAATTTATAGCTTTTGCATCGCATAGGATTAAATTAAGTCTCTTATATTTGGTACCATGAAGCCATTATCAAAAAACTGTCCAACTGGATTAATAGAATAGTGTATTTATCCTTCGTCAGTCTAGATTTTTAGAATCCTTCTGTCGTAACATTCATTGTTTAATGGTTAATGTTCACAGAAACTTTATTATTTCTTACCACTTAAGTCAAAGTAATTTTGCTGCATGCATTTGGATGTGAATTCCAATATATTATGTGACTTCAGTTCTGTGCAACCACTCAGACTGATGGATTTAATCAATATCTTGGTTGATTGATAATGGTTTTAGCAAGGAACAACAAGGTGCCCTTAACTTTCATTCTTCCTCTACTGCTTTAGGATAATATCCTTAAAATATATCAATTTGAAAGATGCAACTGTGTGAGATTAATTTTAAGCTATATTTATATTGCATTATTTCCCTAATTCATTTGGTTAAAGTTCCAATGCTTATACGTTATTATTTGGTTCATTTCAGGATATTGCCAAAATGACAACGAAAGACTTAATAGACAATGTAGCATAGTTAAGGTACTGCAACTTTTGTAAGGAATATAAATACGGTTGAAATAATGGAAAGAAAAATAAATGAATAGGAAAATGTTGTAGAAAGTTTGCATATGAATATATAGTGTACTACTTAATAGATTACTTAAAACTAACAACAAATAGATTACTAGTTAATTTATATTTTATAGTATTCGGAACCACCCATGCCAATTTTTCTTATGTCATACTGCTACTACTTCAATGACCATGTCAACAATAAAAAATAGTTCTATATGTTATCTTTTCTGGTTTGTTCACATTTTAAAAAGGCAATGTTCAATTGATGACAAGGAAAGCCTAGTATACACTTCCTGAGTTGGAGAATAGGTATAGACTAATTGCAACCTCTTTGGGTCTTGCAAACTTTAAAACTAGATAACAGGATACAAAGTGGTTCTGAATCAGTGGTTAACTGGTTTAAACCCAGTATCTGGAATAAAAACAGATTCAAGGGTTCATAAACAATTTTAAATGGGTTTGAAATGAATACAGGGGCATCAAATTTCTTAAACTTTGTGACTTTCATAAAACTGTGGGCAAAACGTGAAGAGCATTTCATCTAAACTATTAAGTCTTATTTTGTAGATTCTATCTATTTTCAATTAAACTCTGATATCAGTCCCTTTGGTGGGTTTTGCACAGTTTAAAATCATTCACAAGTAAAAAGTTCTTCACTAGCTCAATACTTCTGCATTAGTTCACCAACACCCAAAACTCATTTGCCAACAATTAATCGGATTCAGTCTTGAAAACCACACCACAGTAGTAGTTCAGCTTTCCATACTAAACCCAGGTCCAAATTTGTCAAATGCAACAACAAAGAGAGGAAACACACAAAACACTTGCAAAACAATTGCATTAAACATCTAAGTCTACTAATGAGTATCAAAAAATCATTACAGGGTGATTCTGACACTCATTCCAGACTACATAAATTCTTGGCAGTGAGAAAGCTCACTTATAACTGAGCATCAAATATATCAACCCGTAACAGTCATAGATATTACAAGCATTTAAATAATATCTAAAGCAAAACAAATCAACAAATATAAAGTGTCATTCAACTTCAAATCTCTGCAGACACAATACAACAAGAATCTTACAATCCTTTGCATAGAACTGTTTTAAGGTTTAATCACTAATATTTTTTAGTTATTACTTATATAATTTTCAGGTTATAGTTTATCCAGACATTTTTTAACCTGTGCTCCTGCACACACTTTTCAATTTAACCATTTACATTCTTACAACGGCACACAGACTAAATCAAATAGTTTCTGAAACATATATACTGTGCAGACATAACAATCATCCCAATAATTAAGCCATTCTTAGAATAAATTAATACAGTAGTACCACAATTCAACTCTAGACCTCCCAAACACACGCATATTGAAGTTGGAAAGGTCCGAAACAATTAGAAACCCTTGAATTTAATGAGAGCAAAAGAAACGCAGAGGAAAGAAAAAATAAAGGTTGTAAAACCCTAGGTGAATGGAATCAAAGCTGTTGTGAAGGAAAGAAGGTGAGATAGAGAGAGAACCTGGATCTTGGCTTTGACGTTGTCAATAGTGTCGCTGCTCTCGACTTCCAGCGTGATGGTCTTTCCGGTCAAAGTCTTGACGAAGATCTGCATGTTGATGGAAGGGAGAGAGCGAGGAGAGAGAATGAGAATGAGAGATTGTTTGGTTAGTGAGGGTATTTGGTATTTGTAGTTCGTAAGTTCTAAGCAATGTTTGTGTTGTGTGTTGTATGGGGACTGGGAGAAAACAGTAAGGAGATTGGATCCTCAATTATACTTTGTTTGGAAGCTCACAACTTGTTCAAAGTGTTTTTTTTTTTATATCATTTTTCGCACTTAAGCCAAAACAACATTTTTTTTTAACTCAATTCATTCCTTCAACCCATCTAATTTTGAGTTAGAGAAGTCCAACAATTTTATAAATACTATTAGGTTTTTATTTCTTTTCTAATTTATACAGAATGCACTTTTTAGTAGTTTTTTTAATTAAATAGGCTTACCTTTTACCACTAAAAGTAGTTTTATTATATAATAAAAATATAAATTAGTAACCAACAATCTACTAAAAATAATAATCTCATAAACATCTTTTGAGTACTAACTATTACAAGTATTGAAAAATTATCATGGACATTTTATACTTTCAATTTTTTTATTATTACATGTGATCATTGCAAAATCATTCTTGCAAAATAACTATTTTTTAAAGTTTTTTAAAACAATATTATTTGGTATAATATAAATTTATTATACAATTTATTATTTACATTTTATAAATTTACTTATTTTAAAGATAAAAATTTTGTAAAAATTATTATAATTTTATAATAAACTATTAACATATATAACTTTATAAATTATTTCATAATAGATTTTTCTCAATTTTACAGAATTTACTATAATTATAATTTATAAATAAATTTAATATAAATTGTAAAAGCCTTAAATTTTAATAAAGTATAAAGTAGATATAAATTTCATAATTATATATATATATATATATATATATATATACATATACATACATATATATATATACATATCTATATATATTAATTATTTCTATAATTATAAAGTTATAATTATATAATAAACTATATAAATTTTTATAAGAGATAAGAAATTAAAATATGTTATAAAATTCATTTTTTCATATAAATTATAAATTATAGTTTAATTTTATTAAATAATAAAGTATATTTATATTATAAATTATAAGTGTTAAACAAAATAAGAAATTTTAATTTTAAATTATATAATGAGTTATAATTATTAATTATGCACTAAATTATATTTATATACTTATATAAATAAGTTATTTAATTATAACTGTAAATAATATAATAATAAATTATATAAATAAATGTAATTATGTAATTATTTAATTATAATTACAAATTATACTACTATATAATTTATTTTATAATTAAGAACTAACATATAAACATGTCTAGTGTACTTTTGACTTTTGATATTTAAGGGATTATGATATGTATGAGTAAAAGAACTCTTATCAATTTTATAACTCATTTGGGAAAGAAAATAAGAATTAATAAGACATTGAGTCAATTAGTTTGACTTCGAGGATTCTTACAAAGCCTTAGGTTATTTTCTTTACTTAGTTATTCATGTGCACTTATTTTTGAAACAAACCCAAATAACAATAAAAAAATATGTAATATTGAGTACAAACATACCAACTAGATACCAAGAATAAAAAATACAAAAATAAAATAAAGATAAATAATTAACTTGTATACTATATATTATGAGTTACTGTGAAAAAATAGATAAAACATAAGAATGGAGGGTTGAATTATGTTGGTTGAACAAACTGACAAAGGTTTTCAATAAAATCGAGTTCGAAATATTCACCTTCTTAAGCCACGTAGGTGCAGTAACATGCAATATAAAAAGAATAAGGAGGGAAGAAAATACTCAAGAAAATTTTATACTAGTTGGTCTTATAACATATACTACATCCAATCCTTAACCAATTGATTGAGTTCCATTGGTTGACTAATGCTGCAAGATATAAGAGTATTGTTTGGACTTATAGGCACTCTTAGTTAACTCGTATGAGTCTTGTTTTAAAACGTAGCCACAATTGGCTAACATGTCGAGTGTTTTTTTAGCACTTAGCCACTTATAGTTAAAAATCGAGTATTGTTTAACACACAACCACTCTTGGCTAATGATAAAGTTTCTTTATAGGATATTATTGGATCATTCTCTTATGAAAAAATCAACTCTCTCCACACTCAAAATTTGATTGATGCTCTCTTTTATTTGATTGTTGTAATTATTGATTATGAGCGTTGGAAAAAGGATTTGATTCCTAATTCAAACTATTTTGAGTGAATTTGAGCAGGAAAAACATTAGATTAGAAGAATGATGATTAAAGCCTTTAAGGAGTGAGAAAAACAAGCAAATTTTAAGCAAAAGAAGTCAAGCCCTACTTGAGAGAAGTCGAGAGCAAAGGCAGAGAAATGTGCCCGACGCAAATGACCTGGGCTTAGTTGATGCAGAATCCCCAACTAGAGGTGCAAAACAAAAGCTAGAAACGTCTATGGTAATGAAGGAAAGACTTGGGTTATAGGATCATTCCACTCAAGCTTGAAAGAAGAGCTCTTGGATGAACGTGATCTTCAAAAGTTTGCAAAAAGCTCAAAAACGAAAATAATTAAAGAAAATACAAGAAAGAAAGATAATGCTAGGAATTATAACAACACCTTGCACCACCCAAATTCGTGCGATAAACAAGATAATGATTCGCCACTTGTGCCCTAGCCCATAAGATAAGAATCAATGCTAGGAATTGAGAAGAACCTTGGGCCACTCAAATACATGAGATAAGCAAGATGGTGAATTACAACTTACGACCTAGCTCACAAGATAAGAAACCATAAGAGAGAAACTCTTCACCTCCCTTTGATGAACCCCGATGCATCATTAAGAGATAAGCTATGAAGCGTCACTCTAGAATAAGAAAAGGAGAAACATTCTTGAGATATGACACACTCAATATTTTAAAAAATTTATATTCATTCCAAATCTGTCAAAATGAGTATAATAAGTGTCCTTATATAGACTCATAGTGGAAAAGGAAGAGACAAGTCCATTCCTTACCTAGATTCAAACTTAACATACAAAAATAAAAGGAAAATTACATTTTTTTTTATATTTTTTGTATCACATCACTACTATAGGTTGGACTCAAAGCTTGGGCATATAACTGAATCTAGTACCATCTGACGCATCTGACTTAAGTTGGGCATGAATGTCAAATTTTAGATTTTATTTAATAGTTTTTGGCATTAGGGTTAGGCATATTTGTCTATTGAAGATCGAAAATCACTATTGGAAGACTTTCATAGGTTTTCCTATGGATTCTTCTTCTTATTCCACTATTCTTTTGCAAGGTTTAGTATTCTCATGTCTATGCGGAGCTAAATTATCTATGTTTAGAGTTAGGTTAAACCTTTCTAAACTCTTATGTAATTGTTCTATTTTTCATATTTATTCCTTTTCCTTCAATAAATAAGTATTTTAATTGTGGTTATTTCTTGTTGTGTTGTTTCGTGACTTGATCATTGATTTTTAGGATATTGGAAAATATCTTATGGAATCAGGAACTGAATTAACATATCATATAAAAGTTTATATCTAGGAATAGATCAAGATTCTCTTGTTGTCTTAATATCCTTATAAATATTGCAAGATTTTTTTATATAATTGATCAAGGAATTGACGATTAATAGATAATCTTTAAGCTCATTTTGTTGAGGAATTATAGTTGAGTATTGTTGTGGGTTGACATTTGTTACGACCGGGATCGTGAAGGGGAGACAAAAATGAAAAATTTAATTAAAAAAATAATATTTTTATTAGAGATAGAGTCGCCACCATAGTTTATTATGAAAAACTACAGAAAAACCAAAAAAGAAATGTCTACAAACTAGAGGTAAGATTCGAGAGTCGGTTACGTGTGGGAAAGGTATTAACACCCCAACAACGTCCATCCTAAGACGGTACCATTAATCAAATAAGCAAAAATGAGCTTGGTTTTACAAAATGTTATTTTTCCCAAAAATAATTACAATAAAAATACAAATAAAGACAAATAAAAGAAAAAAATAAAAACAAACAAATATTAATGTAAATAAATTAAAATAAACATAAATACAAATAAACAAAAATAAGAAAACAAATACACAAATAAAAATAAATGAAAATAAACAAACAAACCAAACAAAGAAAATATTTTTTTATTTTTTGGGCCCGATAAAGATTGACCTCGGTTCTACATAGTTTCATAAAGAAAAATTAGGGTTCACGTAGTTTTAAATTGAAAATTTATTTAATGATGTTTTATATTTTAATCTTGAAAATTTTATATTTTCACAAATTATTTGAAATAAAACATTATTTATTGAATTGTTAAGAAAACAAAAAAAAAATAATGGTAATTCTAATAATAATAAAAATAATAAAAAAATAATGATTTAGGGTTTCTTTTATGTGCTCTAAGGGGTTATGATGGGATTTAGGTTTCCTATTGGATACTCTTATGTTCTTGCTCCATGATTCACTAAGATCTTGAGTTTTAGAGGGTTTCTTTTGAGTGCTCTAATGGATTCTCATGGAGGTTAAGGTTCATGTTGAGTGCTCTAATGTTCTTTCTTCCATGATTCACTGAGATTTTGAGTTTTGAAGGGTTTCTTTTGAGTGCTCTGATGGGTTCTGATGGGGTTCAGGGTCCTTGTTGAGTGCTCTAATGTTCTTGCTTCCATGATTCACTGAGATTTTGAGTTTTAAAGGGTTTCTTTTGAGTGCTCTGACGGGGTTTAGGGTTCGTATTTAATACTCTAATATTCTTGCTTCCATGATTCACTGAGATCTTGAGTTTTGGAGGGTTTCTTCTGAGGGCTCTGATGGGTTCTGATGGGGTTTAGGGTTCCTGTTGAGTGCTCTAATGTCTCTCTTCCATGATTCACGAAGATTTTGAGTTTTGGAGGGGTTCTTTTGAGATGGAGATTGTGACAGGAGCAACAATCTCTTGATTTGGTTGGGAAGTTGAGAAAGTTCAAAAAGCAACAATCCCCAAGCAACAACTCAAATAAAAAAATAAAATTATTTATCTTCTATCTATTGCAATTTTATTTAATATTACACCATCTGATCACAAGGAAAATATAATGCAGTATGAATCCTTTGAAAGTATAGAGAACATAAAAATGTACTAGTTGAAGACCAAATTTAGCTTCGAGCTCTTGTAATGGGACTATGAACTATAACTTTCTGCCCCCTGTGTACAATTTTCTCTAACTAAGTGTTGTAATTTTGTGTGTCGAGTGATCAATAGAAGGGGGTGGCAGTGGTAGATCTTGTGCCATGTGTCAAGACACACTTAAAGCATTAAGGACATGCATAAAGTGTGAGGGTTGATGTTCCATGCTTGCTTTTGATGCCTATGGTTCCTAGGGTTTCAAATGGGCTCAAATAAAGCCCAATTTAAAGCTTAAGGTGACTCTGTGGATTATTTTTGCTCCTACTGTGGGCCCAAAATGCAAAGCCTAAAAGAAAAATATGGAGGCCCAATACATGGCCCAAAAGGAAAATTAAACTATAGTACTATTTACAGACAAATCAGTTGTCCAAGTTGATAAGAGCTTTACTCTATCGGGTTGAGCTGAGTTTCACTCTTCTTGGATTCTTCTAGCCATTGTCGTTGCGATTGGGCCTTTATTAAGGGCTCTTCTATTGTCCCCTCCCTTTTGAAGAAGAGTGGCCCTCGAATATGTGGATTCTGCTTCATCGTCTCAAGCAGATCTATCCTATATGCATTATTATTGATGCGTTAGAGGACTTGAAAAGGCCCATCTCGCTAGGGATTGAGTTTAGACTTCTCTTTTGTAGGAAACGATCTTTGCGTAAATCAAGCCAAACCCAATTCCTTTCTTCAAAAATCATCTCCCTCTTCCCTCTCTTGTTTTGTTTGGCATATCTCTCACTTTGTTGTTGTATTTGAATTTTAAACCTCTCATGCAATTTTCAAACAAATTCAAATTTTGAAACCCCATCTTTATGTAAAAACTCGTGAGTGTTTGGAAAGGGTACCAAATCAGAAGGAGTAAGAGGATTAAACTCGTACATAAGTTCAAAGGGAGACATTTTAGTGGTCTTGTGAACCACTCTATTATAAGCAAACTCAATGTGGGGAAGATAATCTTGCCAAAATCTATGGTTACTCTTCAAAAGTGCCCTAAGCATAGTGGATAGAGATTGGTTAACAACCTCAATTTGTCCATCCATTTGAGAATGACAAGAGCTAGAAAAATTAAGTTTGGTGCCTAATCTTTCCCAGAGAGTTCTCCAGCAATGACTGACAAATTTAGGATCTCTTTTTGATACTATGGACTTAGGTAACCCGTGAAGCCTAACTATTTCTCTAAGGAAGATTTTTGCTATGTTGCTTGCATCATCTACTTTGTGGTAGGGTATGAAATGTGCCATTTTACTAAATTGGTCATCTACCACAAAGATAGAATCGAAACCCCATTGAGATAAGATCCATGCTAATATCGACCCAAGGGGTGCAAACAACAAGCAAATGAGTCTAAAACCCATGAGACATCACTTTTGACTTAGATTGTAAACATTAAGTACATTTGTGACAGTGCCTTTGAACATCTTGTGTCTCATATGGGGCCAAAAGAATCGTTCTTTAAGCATGTTCAGAGTTTTATCAACTCCAAAATGGCCCTGAGACCTCCTTCATGGATATTTTTCACAATGAGCTTTCTATGTGAGCCTTCGGGAATACAAAGTTTTCCTTCTTCAAACAAAAACCCCTTAGACACATAGTAACCTCCTTGTGGTTTTGAGTGACAACTAACAGAAATTGTGGAATGTTCAAAATCTTGGCTATAAAACTCAGGAATGTGTTGAAATCCAAGAATTTTGGCTTCAAGTTTAGAAAATAATGCATGTCTATGAGACAAAGCATCGACTACTATGTTTGATTTGCCCTTATTGTACTTGATAACATATTAAGTGTGAAATTTTCTTGGACTTTTTTTTCACTGTCTAACTTATTTTTTATTTGAACTTGATCCTCCAATACCTGAGTGGTGTTAGAGGATGAAGTACAAATGTTTTCTCTTTATTGGTGAAAGTAATCTCGTTAGGCAGACTATTATGCATGGTTTACTTATCAAATTGCCACGGTCTACCTAATAAGACATGGAAAGCTTCCATTGGAACTACATCACATAAAACTTGACTTTTACCTGATTTTTACATGGATGTCCCCTCTTCATTGAGCCAATGCAGCTTATATGGTTTTGGATGGGGGACAAAAAATGAGTTACTTTTCAACCAGTCTAGTACTACAACAATTACAACATGAACCATTATATATGATAAGAGAACATGCGTTTTCCAAAATTTTGCATCGATTATGAAAATGTTTTCTCTCTGAGACTCAAGTAGTGGACTAGACTGATTGTTGAGGGTTTCGCGGATCATGAGTAGATCATCCTCACATGCATATGCATTCTTATTGTTTATATCGTCAGAATCTTTACTTACACTCTCACATGCAGCCTCATCCTCACTACTATATATGTCATGGCCCCTCATAAGAATGGTTCACATAGAGGAACATTGGGCCTTGAGATGACCTTGGCGTTGACACTTAAAACACTTAATGTCATTAGTACAAGTGGATGCAACATGCTCATATTTCTTTTGAAAATTTTATTTTGGTAGGCTTGAGGAGGGGATGTCTCTTGCTTTTCCTTGGTGGTTTTGCCCTCTCTCTTAAGATCTCTCCTGGGATAAGAATCAAAATAAGAACTTCTTGGTCCTATTCTCAGAATCTATTGATAAACTTTAATGCAAATTTGGACCATATCCTGAAAATCTAGATATGGAAGAAGTTCTACTCTATTCCTAATCTCAAGACTTAATCCGCTTATAAACCTAACAATGATAATAGTCTCATCCTCTCTAATACCGGCTCTCATCATGTACAACTCTATCTTTTATGTGTATTCTTCTATACTCATATTTTTCTGACTCAACCTATGAAGTTTATCCATCAACACTCTACAGTAATAGGAGGGTATATCCCTACGTCTCAAAGCACTCCTAAGCCCATTCCAATATAATATGGGAGGCTCTTGATGGAGACGTCTTTCTCTCACTACTACAGATCACCAATGCATGGCATGACTTTAGAAACACAGGGTCGCTAAAGGAACTTTTCTATCTTCGCTCACTTGATGACACTCAAATAATTGTTCCACTTTCATCTCCCAATCTAAAAGGGTTTCAACATCTTCTTTGCCATAGAAATGGGGAACTTCTACCTTGGTCTCTCTGACTTTTCTCTTTTTTCTTTGCCTTTTGATGAGGTATTTCTGGTAAAAATCAGCTAGCTTAAGGGTATCTCTCTCATACCTCTCACCCCCCGTCTCTGTTCTCCTAGAGGTACTTGTTGTTTTTTATTTTTCCTTCTTTCTCAAGGTCTTGAGTTCCTCATCAACAAGGGCAAATTGAAGTTCAGTGCTTATTCTCAAAGATTGAAGTTCATTCAAAATCAATTTTAAGTCAGATTTGTTGCCACTAGACTCATTGCCACTAGAATGAGGAGAAGGTTGAGACATCTTTGAGCTTTCTATAAAAGGTTTTCACATAGAAAAAGAATAAGCTAAGTACAACAGGAGGATTCTTAGGAAAGAGAGGTGAGTCACTTGGACAACTTAAGTATCAAGTCTTTCCTAGCCAGAACCTTATACCACTATACTTAGACAAACCTTTGTCTTAGTGAAAACTCTTGAACACAAACGAAGGCGACACACACTAAGCTAAAAAGTTGTAAAATTGTAAGAATTGTAAACTAGGTGTTTCCTAGGTGAGGCTCATTGGCACCTTTGGACCTTTGAGACACACTCACCATCTACTTGAAATATTAGTCCACTAATTGAAATGTTTAAACAATTACAACTCAAAGAAAATACAATCACTCTTGGTACAAGAATTTTAAGTTATGTTTAAGAAATTTGGTTCTTCAAGTGTTTGTCACTCCTCTCCACAAGTGTTTCATGCTCAGCGCCGCTGCACTTGGTAGTCCTCTCTTTGTGAGCACAAGCTTGTCCTTATGATACCAAAGAAGAGTTAAATCCTTTCTCTCAACTTGATGTCCAACTCTCTAATGCTATATAACATAAGAGGCTAAGAAGTGAAAGCAATAATAGTGAAATTTGAAATGCTAAACTCAAATTGGAATATTTTGTAACAAACTTCAAAGAATGAGAAACAATTGACTAGCAAGAAATTAAGGTACACAAGAAAAATTAGCCACACAAAACATATTCATAAAGAAAGGTACTAGAATGGATTAGAACAAACAAAATAAAATTCCATAGTGAAATTTAGCAGCAATTTGTTTGATTTACTATTCTTGGTATAGTTTGCATTTTGTTTCAAAATTTTACCACACAAACTTCAAGGTGTATATGAAAATTTGCCGCCGGTTTCAAGTCAATTGGAATTTTGGTGTGGATGCATTAATTTTTTCAAAATCAGCGCTCAAACTACACTATCCACTATTTTTTTTCACTCTCATTTTTCTTGCATCTGAGGTTTAAAAACTTTATGTAAAATTTTCCTTTTACAATTTGAAACTGCCTTTTTAGTATGTTGTATTAATTTCTCAAATGATTCAAATTCAAAATTTTAGCCTCAAATTCACCGTATCCAATTTTTAATAAATCAAACCAGGCACTCAGTTTTTGAAGAACACTTGTTATTTGCAATTTGGAAGAAACCTGAAGGAATTCAAACAAGAGAGGATGAACTACTAGACATAATGGAATTATTTCTTCAAGAACCCATCAATGATATAATGACAAGCATATGAAGTCAAATTCAAAATTAAAAATGCACCAAACAGCTCATACGATCATAAAATCCAAACAACTTACCACAATTGACTAGTAAAGCAAGAAAATGAAATTGAAACAAAGTACTACTTGAATTTTATGACATGTATGAAATTACAAGACTTAGGACAACTTGAATATGGATTTAAAAATAATTAAGAGACAAACCAATCAGTTTTACTAAATTAAAATGAACAAAAACTCAAAAAAATTAAAAGCAAACAACACAAACTCAAGAACACCTAATGAACATGAATTTGGATGGTTTAAGAAGATAGAATTCAATTGAACCAATTAAATGGATATTCAAATAATATAAATGGTCAAAAACATTCAACACATGAAAATTGAATTAGGAACAACTCGGCAATTGAAAAATACAACAAAGAACTTACCTCTTGAAGACCAAAGCTCTTGATAGCAAATAATGAACCTCAATGGCTATAGTTTGGAGTGAAACTTGCAACTGTGAACGGATGGAGAATTGGCAGCAGAATGGAGCAACTCTAAGGATGGAAGATAAGGTGTTTCAATGGAGGAAAATTATATAGAAATGGAAAGGAAGAGAAGAGATGCTAGGCTAACTCTTCAAAGGCTTTAGGCTATGCAAGATGTGCTAACCTAGAGAAGGGCTCAAGCAAGTGTAGGTTGGAAAATTTCCAGCACTTCACTGTATTCATTCAAGCTAAATTTCAAGTGTTGAATACATGAATTTATAGCCTCCCAAGTCAGCCAATTTGGAGCCAAAAAGTGAGTGGGAATGTCAAATTTAAAATTTCTAGATGTAGAGCAACCAATGATCATGTGACACTTGTCGAGTGATCAATGGAAGGGGTGACAATGGTGGATCTTGTGTCATGTGTCAAGTCACACTTAAAGCATTAAGGACATGCATAAAGTGTGAGGGTGGACGTTCCATGCTTGCTCTTGATGCCCTAAGTTCCTAGGGTTTCAAATGAGCTTAAATGAAGCCCAATTTGAAGCTCTAGGTGACTCTCTACAGTATTTTTGCTCCTACTGTGGGCCAAAAATACAAAGCAAAAAGAGAAAATACGGAGGCCCAATATATGGCCCAAGAAAGAAAATTAAACTACAATATTATTTATAGACAAATTAGTGGCCAAAGTTGATAGGAGCTTTACTCTGCCGGGTTCACCTGAGTTCCACTCTTTTTGGATTCTTCTAGCCATTGCCCTTGTGGTTGGGACTTTATTAAGGGCTCTCTATCACTTTAGTAACCACGGAATGCATCTCCCTAATTTTAAGGAATTAGTTGAGACTTAAACATAGTTAAGTGTAGTTTTTGTCTTTTGAGACTCCTCGCTTGGCCAAATTCAATGGTTATAAATAGGAGTGCTCTCAATTGCAAAAAGAATAGGCTGAATGAATAGAATTTTTTTCAGAATTTGTGAGAGTTCTTGAGTTGTGTCTCTACTCTTTTCTTTGGTTTTTATATTGAGAACCCTTCTCAAGTGGCGATCCTACTTCACTCATCCTTGAAGATTTCCAATCTTGAAGGTGACGTGTTCAATCGTATTCTTCCTTATTTACTACTAGAAAATTGTTAAATAGTGACTAAAATTAGTGATCGAAAAATTTGATCACTATTGGTGACCGAAAAAATTCGGTCACTATCAATAACCGAATTAGTGACAAAAAATTTCAGTCACTGATTCAGTCACAGATTCGATGACTGATTTGGTCACTGATTTCGATTATTGATTCAGTCACAAATTTAATCACTGATTTCGGTTACTCATTTGATCACAAATTCAATCATAGATTTGATTATATATTTTATTACAAATTTGATCACAAATTCGGAGTATTTAACAAAGCGACAAAAGAGGAGGTGGCGATAGTGAAAGAGTAGGGGGATTGGTGGGTTGAGGTAAGGGGTCATTGTGGATGGGAGGAGGGTAAAACAGTGAGGCCTTGTTGCGAGCAACACATTTAGAGGGGGTGAAGGTGGAACTGGAAGTGTCGAGATTGGCAGACTCGCCTATTAGCTCCGACGCAGCGGCAAGGTGATACAGGCTCTGATATCCGGGAATCTGTGGCCGAGGGAGCAGCGTCGCAACGTTTCTCCACTATGGGAAAGAGAACGAGAAGGGAAGGGGTATAGGGGAAAAATAAAATTGCGTGAGTGAATGTGAAAATGTGGTTTTAAAGGAGATAGTGAGGAGAGGAATGAGATCGAAAGATTGAAAAAGAGGAACTATAATAAACGTGTCAGTAAATTTTATCAATTTACAATTGTGCATAATATTTAAAATTTTTATTAAATTAAAAAAATATCGTTTAGTGACATTTGAAAAAAAATACTATACATTAATTTAAATATATTTATTATAATAAAAAATATTATAATATTATTTATTTTGTTTGTAGTGACATTTATGTAAAAAAAACTTATTTTAATAGTTAAAATTTATGTATTATAACATTTTGAATAAATGTAAAGGTGAAAATGTTATTAAAGATAAAAGCATATATAGTAAATAATATTTAAGATTCAGGGTTTATAACTAATTAAATAAAGTGAATATGTTAAATTTACAGTCAAGATTATTCTTTTAAAAACAGGATTTAAGGTGACAAAACTTTTCATTTATGATATCTACGTTCTCAACGGTATAATTAAGATTGATTATTTTATATTATCATTAATTGTTGATATCAATTTTGTATTACTAATATCTATTTCATATTTCTTTCTCTTATACTCACTTTTCACTAATCCCTACCCGAATTTCTTTGTTCGTATTTATTGAAGGGAAGGAAAAAAGAAAAGGAAAGACTTTGGCACTGTTCACGCATTTCTTTGCCCAATTGATGATTGAAAGTACTAATTAAACTTCCAACCAATGCTTCATGCATCGCCTTGCCCTTGCCATCTTCTGCCGCAAGTTAGGTATTGCATGCAACACGCTGTTAAGTTATAGCTACATACACTTCTATTAGAGGCTAACGTAAGGCATACCTCACTAGAGCATTTTTGATTAATGCCTCCCAATCATTTAGGTACTCAATTAGTGTCAACTATGTCATCCTTCTTGCCCATCATATTAATTTCTCCATTTCATTGAAAACATCACAAGTATGCATTTGCAAATTGTTTTACTTGTTCGGAAATCAAAATTTAATAATACCTATAAGAGTATGTACATTATTTTTCTTTTTAACATATATATAAACATTCACAGTAAAAAAAATCATTAAATAGTAACTAATTTAAAAATAAAAATATTTAATCACTCTATATTAACTAATTTAGAGATTAAAAATAATTAATTATTATATTAATAAATTTAAACCCTATTTTATAGACTAAATATTATTGATGTCTAATCATTACAAGAAAATCATTAAATATCATTATATCAACTAATTTACTATTTCATAAACTAAAAATGGTTGGTATCTAAAATCTTTTCTATTATTAATAAAAATTTATAGTATAATTGAATACCATATTTAAAATAACTAGTGATCACAATAAATAATTATTTATTTACAGACAATTTTCTAAGTCACTTTTATTCTATTTTAAAGACTAAATTTTAGTCAATAAAAATAATAAAATTAAAAAATATTTTTTTTGACTGAGTACAAGACAAGAGAAGAGAAATCTACTATTCAGGGGAATCTTGCTCCCCACGCTTTGGCACCATTTTCTTGGATTTGAACCTTCTTAGAAAATCTTCAGGGATTAAGTTATGTGTTAGCACCAGGACTTGCTAGAGGATTTAATGAAATCAACAAGTGAATGAAGTCTAAGGGATCATGAAGATGATTGAAGAGTCTGGTCTTAGACTTAGGCTTTATGTGTGTGTGAAGATGATTGAAGATGATTGAAGAGTTCTTATTTGTGTCATAAAATCATTTGTCACATGTTTCATATATCATAGTAAGCTCCAAAGTAAAAGTTGTTTAATCGAATTAATCAAAGTTTTCAAATAAATGTGTTTTGGAAAGAAAATTTAATAAATTGGTTTTATTCTGAATTTGCTAAATTTTCTGTTCTAGAAAAGTTCAATTGATTAAACAGTTATATCAGTCGATTGAAGTTTTAACAGATTTTTTAAAACAGTTTGCCTATATAAAGGGAAGACACGTGTTTTGTCAAAGATAGAAAATCATTCTAAGAAACTTTGTGAAATCCTTTGAGAGAGAATCGTGTGAAACACCTTGAAAGCTTTTGCTAACTCATTTCTTCTCAAGAATCATAATCTTGGAACATTACTTTGATTTTGAATCAGTGCAACAGTGATCTTGTGTAGAGCTAAGTGTTTCTACTTTGATCTTGATATACTTGTAATCTGTTTTGAGTAGAATCACTGTGTGATTTGGTCTGATAATTATATTTCTGAAATACTGCTGGTGTAGTTACATATTGCATAGGGTTTATGATTGTAACTTGAGTGTACAGAGGGTTCTGTACAGTTTGTATAGCTACTGAAGGGTTTAGTAGGTTGCTTTATTGCTGGGAGTAGGGTGTGTTTGCGGGGTGCAAGTGTTGTATTGTTTGAGACTGATCTTGGAGATCTTTTCTAGTGGAAATCTTTGCTAGTTTGCAAAGGACTGGACGTAGCCCTTGAGGAAGGGTGAACCGGGATAAAAACTTGTGTTCTTGATCTTTCTTTCCCTATTCTTAACACTTATCTTGTTTCTGCTGGTTACGCAATTAACTATTTCCCGCGTTCAATTAACTATTTTGTTCTAAGTTTGTTTGGAAATCTTTTTTGAAATTGTTGACACATATTCAGGTTTCTGGATATTTCTTATTTTGATTTTTCTGTCAATCAAGTTTTCTGTGTAATTGATTTTATTCGTTTTAAAACTAGTTTTCTTGAATCTTGTTTTAAATCAACTGATTATTATTTTTCTAAAACAGCTTACTCTATTGAGTTATGGGTTTTCTAAAATACTTTTTTGACTTTAGTTTATTGCTTCCGCACTTGATCTGATTAAATACAACTGGTATAGTTGATTGATTATTTTTCAAGAATATATTGAACATTAACTGTACATTCTACAGAAATCATCTTTTAATAGTTTGAATAAAGAATCTTCACCCACTTTTGTAAAATTGATCACAATTTGCGAAAAGTTTTTGAAGTTCAATTCACCCCCCTCTTAAATTCAGCCTGAACTTATTTTACAATTGGCATCAAATCTAGGACTTGTATACTAGTCAAGTTTTCGATCCATGGTTGATAACAATCTAGATGACATAAAGAAGATCTGAACACAAGTTGATGGACTCTTGAAGAAGTGGATTCGTGAAAGCATAAGTCCATGTGACATTACTATAATTTTAGTAGTTAAAAAAAAACTTTTAGAATATATACAAATTGTAGGACTATTCATAATCTCACTATTAAGTATAGACATCTCTTTTGTGACTAGATGATTTGATAGATAAAATGTATAGTAAGTTCTTGATTTTTTACTACATATAAAATTTTTAAAATTTCCTTTAGTGAAAGTAAAAATTAGTTATAGTTATTAATTAAAAATTATGGGACGAGATTATGATTAAATTCATGTATATTTAGGATAAAATATATGTATTTAAATATTTCTTATTAACTTCTTTAGAGTTTACTTCTACTACAAGAAAAACTTAATTTACCCACGAATTATTACCTACGGATTTGTATCTGTAGGTATTACCCACGGACATAAGTTCGTAGGTATTACCCACGGACATAAGTTCGTAGATATTATTCACGGACACAGATCCGTAGGTATTATCCACAGATATTGGTCTGTAAGTATTACCCACAAACTATTTCCGTAGGTAATACCTACAAACCTATGTCCGTGAGTAATACCTACGGACCTATGTCCATAGATAATACTTAGGAACTTATATTTATGAATAAAATTACTATTATTTCTTATTAATGAGGTTCATATTGATTTATTAATAATAACATTAGTAAAGGTGAATATTATTAACAATATTAATATTTTTATTGATATTATTAATATTATAACTAATATTATTGATATTTTTAACACTTTTATTACTACTACTATTATTATTATTGAATTTGTATTACTATTATTAATATTATTATTAGTTTTATTAATATTATTATTATCATTAGCATTATTAATAATATTATCATTAATATTATATTTATCATTATTATTATTAATATTAATATTAATAATATTATTAATATTATTGCTAATATTATTATTTTTATTATTGTTTCTAATATTGTTAGTTATAATATTATTAAAATTATAATAATAATTATTATTATTAGTATTATATTTTTTTTCAAATTATTCATGTTGTTTTTAATTTTTTAAAGTTTTTAATATTATTAATATTTATACACAAAATATTATTAATGTTATTGATAACATTATTATAATAATAATAATTATTATTATTTATATTAACATTATTATTATATGTTTTTTAATATATGGAATATTATTAATACTTCTATTCATATTATTTATATTTACATTAATAATATTTTTAATATTACTATATTGTTATCAACATTATTTATATTTATATGAAAAATAGTTTTAATATTATTAATATTTTTATATTATTTTCAGTTATATTAAAAATATTTTTGATATTATTATAATAGTTAATAATAATATTATCAATAATATTATTACTATTAATGTTAACATTAGTATTCTTATTTATAATTTTATTATTATTAATGTTATTTTTATTACCCATATTAATATTATTAATAATATTAGTATTTTAAATTTTATTAATTTATTATTGTTATTATAAATCTTATTAATATTGTTTTTATCAATATTATTTATATTATTATTGATATTATTTATATTATTGTTAATATTATTATTGTTGTTTTTAACAAAAATAATAATAATAAGAATAATAATAATATTATTAATGATAATAATAATGTTATTAATAATATTAACAATTATAATCATAATTATAAACACAATCATAATAAGAATAATAATAATAATAATATTATTATATAGTTGTCTAGTACACTGATTAAAGATTTTCTTTACCATTCAAAAGTCTTGAATTCAACTCCTTATCCACATATCAATATTAGTAGTTAATATAACCTTATAATAAAATCAATTATTGTTCTTAGATGTTTGCGTAAGAAAATTACACTACCATTATATATAAACCGTTATTATAATTTGACGCATTATTTTCATAAATAAATTTATAATTAAACAGTCAAACCTAGTTAATTTTCTTAACTGGAGAAAAAATACACAATCACCTCGGTTTCCTTTTTCAATTTAAAAAATTCAAAAGAAATTTCTCAAAACCTCTTATGACATAGTAGGCTGACTAGTTTCATTATCATCACGAAAACATCGTTCTCTTAAAAAAGAAAAGAAATAAAAGTGGGAACATATATATTTTTGTTAGTTCAACACACATCATGCCAAACATTGCACAAAAAAAGTCCAAGTACCCCTGATTAGACCTTTGCAGTGTTGTGTTGACAACCGTCACACGTCATTCATACGTAATATATATATATATATATATATATTAAGCTAAAGTATCATTCATACAAACGAATTATAATTTCGTCATTTTAAAAAATTATGTTTTAGTTTTAAAGGAAGGCAAAAAGTTACATTATTTTCTATGTAATGAGATGGTTAACTTTTATATCGTCAAAGAATTTTAAACACTTTAAGAAAACAAAATTTTGCATAAATTAAAACTATGTCGTAAATGAACGAATGTATAAAAATTCTTTTAAATAATTTCACTAAATTTTTATTTTCTACTTTGTGTATAACTTAATTTTAAGTTATATAGGTTAATTTTAAATCATGAAGAAGATTTTATTTTATTTTATTTCAACTTATTTATGCAAAAAAAACTTGTACAAATACATCTTCAGTATTAAGTTGTTATTTAAACATTACATTTTAATGATAATACATTTGACAAATGATAACAACAACGTAATTGTTGCACTTTTAAAATATGTTAAGTAACCAAAATAATCACCTGTTTATATCATATAAATTAATTTTGTGTTTTTTTTTCTTCTTTGTTATAGTTTTTCAAATTTCTTGAATTTTCTTCTTCTGTCTCGTTACATTTGTTGAGTAGGGTAGTCATTTAAAGTCATTAGTGGTAACTGAACCTCACTAACCCCATAAGAAATATGTCAAAATTAGGTACCCAATGTTTACAAAAGCCTTGTAATGTTAGTTTTCCAATCACAGACTAAATGGTTTTTGCTATTTAATTTAATGTTGGGTTCTCATTGTCGTTTTCATGGAAGTAGACTAATTAGACTGAAATATACTATTATTTCATGGCCACGGTTTCACCTGTATGCAAATTGAAATTTTTTTTGAGCGCGCACGTCTCCGAAACCTCTCAAAAAATCAGTTTTGTATAAAAATATAAAGAATAAATTTAGACGGTTTCTCATCCATTAGTATTTTTAAATAACTAAGACAACTATGGATTCATTTATGTTCAAACATTTGAAAATGAAATATTAAACTAAATCAAGAGATCTTTTATTCGGTAAAAGTGAACTTATACGATGATAACATATTTTTTTATTAGGTTTTCGGATCTACATGAAAAACTTCTCTATTTAAAAGGATTATCTGTTTAGGATTTGACATTTTAGAGACTCTTCTCCACCTCATCTGAGACTAGATTGTGTTAGGAAGTCACAAAAGTATAACCAAAAGTATAATCTTGGAATGACGGTTAGGGTTTGAAGGGTTTACTTTTCTTTTTATTGTATATCTATATTCCTCTATTATTCATTCTTCTGATCTTATTGAGGTTTGATGTAATAAATTCAATTCTCATGTAATTAACATTGAATTTATATATAAGTATTTCTTTTCAACATTAGTTGTAACATCTCATGTTTTTTACATAATAGGAACTCTATCATATAGAAATTCTATAATAAACCTAAATACAAATCTTTATACATTCATAAGAGTATTTCCAAATATCCTTCTCTACATAATATTTAATAAAAATATCTTCACACAATCACATTATAAAATTAAACTTCTTCATCAACTCACTGAGAAGTCACATAACTTAGCTCACACGTAATACATGATCATCGCAGATATTTAAAAATTGTCACCATCTAATTTCGTCCAGGTAAATAAAAATATAAAAAATATAAAAATAATAACAAAATGAATATGATAATAAGAAATACTAGTATATAAATAATAATATGAAAGTAAATAATCTTTCAAGTAGTTTGGTTTATTATTAGGAAAGAGGAAAAAAGAATGGAAAATGTTTCTAATTAATTCGTGGTAAAATAAAAAATATATTATTCATTTGGCTTAAGTTTAGATTTTATTGTTTTCTTTTCTTTTTTTAAAAAAATATAATAATATAATAAGTAAAAAGTAATATATATATATATATATATATATATATATATATATATATAATCTTTTGTCTTTTTCTTTAGAAATAAAACATAAAAATAATATAGTTTAGGTTTTTATCTTTTTATATCATTTTTAGAAAAAATAAAATATTTTTATTGAAAATAAGATGATTTTCCCATTCTGATTTTATGAAAATTTTGATAAATAATTGGTAAGAAAGATAATTGAAAAATAAAATTTTGTCCATTTTCAAACGGTTTGTAGAAAAATAAAAAATAGGTGAAAGTCTAACCTTTCTGGTTTCAAATAAAAATAGAGTTTGCTACTCACACTGTTATATTTTTTTTTATCACACACTCCTCTCTAATTGGTTAAATTTTACTCCTTACACCCCTCTTTCTACACTTCTCTAACCTAGTTCTCTGTATTTATAGTTGTATCCTTTTGTTTAATTCTGTTTAATTGAAATTAAGAGACATTCATTACAAAATTGAATTTGAATTATTGAATTATTACAGGTTTCATTTTTGTTAATTGAAATTAGGGAGAATTATATTTTGTTTAGTTGAAATTAAGGGGAATTCATTACAGAACTAAATTTGAATTATTAAATTAAATTACAGGTTTCGTTATTTTGAGCGAGAATTATGACAATTCATTTTCAGATTCTATAATAAAGCAAAAATTTAAAAGTAATGTTGAAGGCTTTGAAAATTGAGTATAAAAGGGGATGAATTATTTCTTTCTGGACACAATTTCTTGTTACAATTTCTAGACACACGATTCACTTAAGCTCTTGATTTTCACATAATATTTTCTCGGCACCAGCAGAGGAAACAATCACCTTTCACGTAACACGTAAGCCAAGGCAGGTACAACATTTTACCTCTACTTCTATTGGTTTTTTGGTTCATTTCCAGTAAATGTACTGCATATTCACACATCATACTACCTATTCCTATTTTTTGTTTTTGTTTTTAATTTTTACGCCTCTTTTTTGTATGAAAAATTCAGTTAACATATAATTATAAATGTAATTGTGTGTTTGTTTGTTTTGTTGGTGGTGCCAGAGTCCCAGTTGACATAGACCCTCAGACTGGTGGGGCTTCAGGCCCTAATCATGCCTAATTTGTCAATTATTTAAGTGTCTTAGCACGTTTGAGGTCTCTATTGTGGTTCCAGACAGGGATCATGTGACTAAAGCAGAGAAAAATCTAATTTGGCAAGATCTTTGTGTAAGTCATTCATTTAAAGGTTAATTACGTGATGAGTATTTTTTTTTCTATCTTTAATGACTTATATTTATTTTATTTTGCAGACAAACTTTGAGTTTGAAACCACCAACTTCATTAGAATGAAGATTTTTTTATCTATTACCATAAAATGGAGACAATTCAAGACAAACTTAACCAGTTTGTAGATCTATGGTAAACACAAGGGGAAGTCCCCTTGTGAAAAATATGACATTGATGAAGAGACTTGGACACAATTTGTCCAAATTAAAGAGGATCCCTCGTGGCAGGTTTGTTTTTTCCATCACAATTTAATTAAATCCTTTGATGTCATAACTTAATTTTTTTATTTCGTAGTAGGAGGAAAGCTCGAGAGATTCAACAAAGGAATGTCACCCCCGACCGATTGTCTTCGGGTAGGGGGTGGGGTATGATTTATTGGAAAAGAAGTTGATGGAAGAAAAGTTAAAAAGATTAAAAGAAACGTCATTTTCTGATGATGTCATTTCTCCCCCATCCCTCGTAGTCGACATGAGAAATGAAAGTTGAGGACTAAAGTAGGAGGGTAGATGACATCTACAATGTCCCAAGAGATTGCCCAACGGATGGTAAGTTAATAATAAATTCATCATATCTAATGTCTTATGTTTTGTAATTAATGTTACATAATGTATTAATTTTTACAGGATTACCTGGTTGAGCAAAGCTCTTAGGGAAGTTTTGTCATCCAAGGAAGACAATATATATGACCACAACTATTGACACTGAAGAACACCCTGGTTGTGTCTAGACTGCTAGGTTTGATGTAGGGGTGAGACAGTATTTTGGATCAGCTCCCCGTTCTAGCTCATCTCAGAATGCAAGCATAATGGAGCAGCTAGCGCAAATGAAAGATGAATTAAGGGATCAATTAAAAGATCAATTAAGATCCGAGTTAAAATCACAAATAAGAAATGAAATAAGATGAGAATTTGAGTAATAGTTGGAATCCATGGGCATCTCACAGTAGCACACTCCTCTACTGGAACGTGTAGAACTACCTACACTTGGGAGAGCTAGCACAAAGGGGAGTTGTTATACTGAGGACGAGGAGGAAGACACAAACACTGATATGTCATATCGGTGTAAGTTATTTGTTGGATATCCTCCTCGACTGGCGATTGGGAGAGCATATGCCGCATTATCGACGATCCATACGGTGCTACTTCAAGGTGATTTTGCTAGAATGGTTGTCAAAGAAGTTAGATAGGTAGATGCTGAGGTGTAGTTGCCCACATCAGAGGTTAGATTTGTGGGGAAGGAACTTGGTACAATTATTGTGTAGCCTACACATCTCCTGTAGGCCATTTCTAAAAAGGCTTAGGTGTATTGTCATAATTTCTTTTCATGTTATTTAAATTGACACTTAATGTTATTTCAATTGACACTTAATGTTATTTCAATTGATACAGGATGGTGGGAGGAAAGATAAATCACCAATTGTTAGTGGTTTAACTCTTAAGTCTCAACCACTCTAGACAGATGTGAATCCACTTCTAGAGTTGACTAGGATTTCTAATGAGTTATTTGACAAAGCTTGTGCAATTCCTTAGGCTGAAACCATTTTTGGTGTGGACAATGTTGGTGTACCATTATACATACCCATGCAAGACGTGCTTGAAATCATCCAGGGAAACCAGCTGCTAAACATTGCAGTCATTCAATTATGGATGATGTAAGTATATCTTTTTACATGTTATTTGATAAAATATGTTTCATCAACCACTTTTACTAATATTGATATTAAAAATGCAAGTACATAAATCATTATAATTTGATCTAAGTAATTTAGAGAATATGAAAGTAATGGATTATATTTTAGGCCTCATTGCAACTCATGATTATCTGTCCCACAGATAACACTGTGGTTTGGTTCTCTTTGCATCGGAAGCCAAGTTCAAATATGAAACAAGTAGTACAAGGGTATGATTTAATTAATAAATAATACATCATGATTGTTTGTATAATATGCAAGTTACTAATCATCTTGGATTTTAGTGCAACTAATGTTTGTAATGTTCTTGGCAGAAGATCCACATCCACATCCCAAAACCTATGTTGGATATTTCCTCATGTATTTAATTCTAAATTTAATTTATTAAAAATTTTTATCGACTTATTTCATGATTTTATTTTAATGAAAATGCAACAAGCAACAAGGTAGTTGGGAATGTGGATACTATGTGATGCATTGGATGAGGACCATAACCCGAGTTTGTATCAGTGACTCTTGGGACCAAGTATGAACATGTTGAAATTGTAGATAAAATGATTTTCATGTTTCACATAATGATGATTAATAACAATTGTTTTCCCATTTCAACTTTTTCAATACCAGGAGCCATTAGACAACCAAATCATAGAAGATATTTGAAAAAAATGGGCAAGACACTTCATTACAATTAGAAGTAATAACTTATAGTTGTACATCTACAATTATATAATTGTTACATACATTGTGTTGTAAAATGTTGTAGATATTGTGTTGTAATTGCTTATTGTATAGAACTGTATTTCTGGCTGGAATGGTATATATTTTGAATTGTAAATTTGTAGGGTTTGGTTAGACCCTAATTTGAAATGCTTTTTTATTTTAAAAAAAGAAAAAACGTTACATACTATGTCTGTTAATGCCTTAAGTGATGTAGTATCCCACATACTACGTCGGTTAAGGTCTTAACCGACGTAATATGTGAATCTTAAGACTAATCACAACATGGTATAGAACATCGGTTGCTGAGGCCAACCGATGTCGTATACCCCTATTATATCGGTTGCTATATCCAACCAATGTAATAGAGACTTCATTTCTTAAAAGACTAAAGGATACTACATTGGTTGAGGGCAGATAACCGATGTAGTATCCTTCCCTAAACGTAAAACTAACCCAGTTGGGTTGGGTATTTGATGTCGATTCCTGTTAAAAACCGATGTAGTTTTCCATACATTACATCGGTTGTACAACTGATGTAATATATCCAAGACTTTTTACATCGACTACATCTACATCGGTTCCGAAACCGATGTAGAAGGTTCTCGAGAACCCATGTAGAAGAACATTTTTCAAATAGTGAAACAAAATTAGCACACCAGGGGGTCTCCCAGGAAAGTGAGGTGCATCACTAGGACAACTTAAGTAGTGTCGCAACCAGGATCATGACGGGGCGATAAAAAAAATTATTTTAATTTTAAAATATATTTATTTAGAGATTTAGAGTCGTCGCCATAGTTTAATAAGGAAAACTATAGAAAAACCAAAAATAAAATAGTCTACAAACCAAAGTAAGGGTTCGGGAGTCGGTTATGTGTCAGGAAGGTATTAGCACCCCACAACGCCCGTCCTAAGACGATACCTTTAATCAAATGAATAGAAATAAATGTGGTTTTACAAAATGTCATTTTTCCCAAATAATAACAATAATAATACGAATAAAGACAAATAAAATAACAAAACAAACATATATAAAAAATAAAACAAATATATAAATTAGAAAAAGAAAACATGTTAATAAACATAATACAAATAATAACAATTATGCAAATAAAAATAATAAACAAAAATAAAACAAATAAACATATATTTTTTATTTTTTTGGGCTCGACAAGGATTGATCTTGGTCCTACGTATCTCTATCCATTATAGAAAATCAGGATTTACGTAGTTCTAATTTTGAAATTGGGTTGTTATGATTGTTGGTATTTATTTTTTATTTTTTATTTTTTTGAAAATTTCATTTAATCTTGTTTTTAAAAGAAAGATTTATATTTTTTTATTGTTAAAATTTTAGATTATTGAAATTGTTTCACATTTTTATTTTTTCTAAAAAGTAAACATTTTTACTATTTTTGAAAATATTTTATTTTTTAATTATTTTTAAAACTATTTTGAATCTAATATCTTTATTTGTGAAAGTTTATGTTTTTTTTTAAAAGCTGATTTATTTATTCTTTTTATTTTGGAAACTTTTTTATATATTTTTAATATCGAAGTTTTGATATTTTATTAACTTTTGGAAAATATTTTATAGACTTTTTCGGAAATGATATATTTTATTTATTTTTGGGAAACATTTATTATTTTTTTATTAAAAATTTGGAAATGTTTAATATATTTTTATCTTTACAAAATTTACTTAAAATAAAACATTATTTAGTGATTTGGTAAGAAAAAAAGTAATGATAATATAATAAATATAAAAATAAAAATGGGTTAGGATCTCTTTTGAGCACTCTGATGTTATTGCTTTCATGATCTACTGAGAGTTAGGTTTCTTTTTTGTTGGTCCTCTGAGACTATGTGAAACAACAACCTCTAGGAATTAAACAACGAGACGTGCTTAGAGCAGCATCTCCAATATAACAAAAACAAGTACGAGACGTGCTTAGAGCAACATCTCCATTATAACAAAAACAAATTTATAATGCAAATTTATTTACAAGCAATAAAAAATACTAATATTCATGATATTGAAATTTGAACGGTCAAGACAAACAAAATAAGGACAAACAAAATAAGAACAAATAGAACAATCACATGATCAAGACATACCACGTGAAGATAAGCTTTAACAAAATTCACCCCCTTTTTCTAATTCCAAGACTCCAGATCTTCAGTAATTTTTTCCGTGTGTAATTCTAGTGCTTTCTAAAAAAAGTGTGTAAAATGTGTGTTATTCTTTGATATTTGTATAGATGGGTGTAAAATACTGCTCAGAGTCAATCTCCCCTCCTTATTTTGGTATTTTTCTTTTATAAAAAATCCTCAGATCCCTCAATTACTCTACTAGATCAATTCAATGAATCTGCCCCTGATTTCAGTTTGATGTTGAAGAATAAATCATAATTAATCAGAGTTATTTGCAATTAAGTACAATAACCACCCATTATTACCATTATTTGTAATTAAGCAGAATAATATCTAATTAATATCATTATTTGCAATTAAGCAGAATGATCACCAATTATTATCAGATTCCCCTAGCCAATCTGTTTAAATTTTCATTAATTAACCTTTTTCTTTTGAATTTTAAATTAATTTCCGTGCATTAAAAATGAGTCTATGAGAAGGCAGTCAGATTATTCACTGGAGAGAGGAAGTATGATGTGGCAACATTTTAATAAGGAGAGGTGCAAAATATCAATTTTATTTTCCATTTTTTTAACACACTTTTAATGGACTGGACCTCAACAAACTAATTTACTTTATTTTTTTCAAAATAAATCGTTTATTAATTTGGGCTTTAATCAAAGACAAATTATTTTCGGACTGAATCTCTTAATGGGTTTTATTTTTTTATTGTTTTTCTGCAGTTTATTTAAAATAGACCCAACACTTCTTTTTCTTATTTTTCTGTTTATTTTTCTATACTTTCCATTTTCATTTTATTCATTACTTATTTATTTTATTTTCCTATTTTATTTATTATTATTTTCCTTTTCTTTTCTTTTATTTTACTTTGTTGTTTTTTTCTTTTTCTTTTTGTTATAAATTTAATTTCAAAACTTTATTCATTAAAATAAAAAATGAAATCAAAACGTTTTCTTCTTTTTATTTATTTATTTAAATGACAAAGTATGATAAAAATTGCATAACACAAATTTTTTATTTTAATTTTATATATTTTTTATTTTGAGATAATTTTATTTGCCGGGACGAAATTGGGTGTTGACAGTTGCCCATCCTTACTTAAATTTTGCCAAATGATCTGAGCTTTTGAAGTTCAGATTATCTGAGTAAAAGATAAGTAAGGACAAAAACACTAATTTCGTCTAGTTTTGAAAATAAAAGACAATAAAATAAATGCATATATAGGCCGAGACCTTGTACTGAGACGAGAGGGTCGTAAATTTTGAATTGAACTGACCTTGTACTGAGACGAGAGGGTCGTAAATTTTGAATTGAACTGACCTTGTACTGAGACGAGAGGGTCATTGTTCTTCATTTTGAACTTGTATTGAGAAGACAGGGTCGTAAAGATTGATTTTTGAACTGACCTTATACTGAGACGAGAGGGTCATTGCTCTTGATTTTGACCTTGTACTGAGACGAGATGGTCATAAAATTTGGATTGAACTGACCTTGTACTGAGACGAGAGGGTCATAAATTTTGAATTGAATTGACCTTGTACTGAGATGAGAGGGTCATTATTCTTCATTTTGACCATGTACTGAGACGAGAGGGTCATAAAGATTCATTTTTGAACTGACCTTGTACTAAGACGAGAGGGTCATTCCTAAAAATGTGAAATTGAGATCCTGACCGTGTCTAAGATCATATATCATTTACTTGAAATCAATACCCTAACAATGTCTGGAGAGATTGAGTAGACGAACACTATGTGAATGCTAAAATAAAGAGTCGAAACCTTAACAGTGTTTGAAGGTTACAATTGAAGAGTGAGACCGAGATCCTGACCGTGTTTAAAATTGCTCATCATCACTTGAAATCAAATCTCTAGACAGTGTCACTGAGATTGTACAATCGTGTTGTAGAAGTAATATGTAGACGAACACCGTGTGAACGCTCAAAATAAATAGTTGAAACCTTAACAGTGTTGGAAGGTTACAACTGATCGAGATCCTGACCGTGTCTAAAATCGTGCATCATCACTTGAAATCAAATCTCTGGACAGTGTCACTGAGATTGTACAACTGTGTTGCAATATGTGGAGATACAACATTGAGTCCTTTCTCTAATAATATCTTCTGTTGATTTGCATGAAGTTTGATTTTTGCTTGTTGAAAGATGTAGGTTGGATGCAAGACAATACGTGAACTTTTTATTTATTTATTTATTTATTTATTCTGAAGAATGCATTTATAAATACATGAAATTTGATTATTTTTAAGAATGCATGTTAAAATGTATGAAATTTGTTTGAATATGAATTTTTGATATTTTTTAAAGTGCATATAAGAATGCATGAAATTTGTTTTTTTTTGCTTGATGAATGCATGAAATTTTTAATTGAATTTGAAAATGCATGTTTGAATGCATGAATTTTGATTTTTTTTGTTATTTTGTTGAATGATGCATGGAATTTTTTATTGATTTTGAATCTTTAGTTTGAATAAAAATGCATGTTTGAATGCATAAAATTTTATTTTTGTTCTTTTTGAAGAGTGCATTTATGAATGCATGAAACTTTGTGAATTTTTTGAATGAAAATGCATGTTTGAGTGCATGAAATTTGATTTTCTGTTCTTTTTGAACAGTATTTATGAATGCATGAAATTTGTTTTTTTAGTGAAAAATGCATGCTTGAATGCATGAATTTTTTTTGTCTTTTTGATTTTGTTCCTTTTTTTTTAAAAGAATGCATTTAAGAATGTATAAAACTTGATTTTTTTTTGTTTTATTTTTTTTAAGAATGCATATATAAATGCATGAAATTTGATTTTCTTTTGTTTTGTTATTTTTGAAGAATGCATATATAAATGCATAAAATTTGATTTTCTTTTGTTTTGTTATCTTTGAAGAATGTATGAAAGTTTGATTTTCTTTTGTTTTGTTATTTTTGAAGAATACATAAATGAATGCATGAAACTTTGATTTTTTTTTGTTTTATTATTTTTGAAGAATGCAAATATGAATGTATAAATTTCGATTTTCTTTTGAAAAATGTATATTAAAATGCATGAATTTTTTTTATTATTTTGAATGAAAATGCATGTTTGAATACATAAAATTAGATTTTTTTTTTAATTTTCTTGGATGATAATGCATAAAATTCTATTTTCTTGAATGATCATTTTCGATGCTAATGTATGTACAATTTTTTAAAGGATTTTTTATGATGATTTTTTTAGTGAACTTTTTAAAGACAATGTTTCAAAAAGATACGTACTAATTTTTCAAAAAAGAGGATATGTACAAAAGATATTTTCAATGATTTTCAAATGTTTCAAAATTTATGTACAAAGGAACATTTTCAATGATTTCTTTCAATGGTTATTTAAAAAGTATGTACAAAGATTTTTTGAAATATATATTTTTTATGTACATTCAAAAGGATTTTTCAATGATTTATTTTTGTTTAAATGCATATATACAAAGAATTTAAAAGATCTCAAGAATATGTACAAACTTCAAAGTGAAAATATGTACAAAAGTTTTCCTTTTCTCTTTTACAAAATTTCACTGTGTAGAATCAGAAATTCTTGGTAATCATTGAATTCACTAGATATCAACTTCCATTTTTGAAAATCCATTTAATTCCATTTTTTTAAGAAAATCCAGGGTCATTCGAAGCTAATGTCAACATGGTGTAGCCATCAACTTTCCTTTTGGAAATACTGCTTAGATGCATGCTTGAACCCATGGCTAAAAGGGTAGGTGTTGAGGAATTTTGAAGTATTTAAAAGATATTGGGATGCAAATCTTTCGACAGGACTGCCCCTAGTTTTGGTGTGTTGGGTTGCCTATGTGGGCGTTAAGCTTGGAGGGTATGAATAACTTGGTTCGAAAGAAAATAAGGGTAGTGTAAAGGACTCTTCGTGAAGGGAAATAGGCTTTGCAATTGCCCCAATTTTTATGCACAAGGGGAATGGTAAAATGGCCAACATTTCAAAGGAGCTTTAAAGCTTCTACGATAAGAAGACTCAAAAAGAAACTTGACAAATGAGCTGAAAAATGGCCAACATTTCATTATACAATCAAGCTTCAAATACGAGGAGCCTACACATCTATTTATAGAGAATGTGAAGCTTGCACTAGAAGCTCTCCCCTAAGTAGCATATAAAATAAGCTACCTACATAATCCTAGCTTCTTCAACTTCCTTACTTTCCATTTAGCTATTGCCATGTAGCATATCATCAATAGTTTGCACCACCTTTAGTGGCGGAAGTGTACATGCAGCCCCCTTGAGTTACCTGTTGGAAATATATTGTATGGTTAGGTACATCATTACTTATGTATTGGGAACTTATCTTAGTTGCTTGTTCCAAGGGAGAGTGCTCACATTGCTTGAAGTCTAGTTAATTCATGGGCTGCATGCTTGGTTATTTCCAAGAGAACTTGATGATTGGAGTGGTCCCCACGTTCCTTTTTGTCATTGGTGCATGGTGCAACCCAACATAGCTCTCTTCTCATTTTGTATGTTAAAGTGGACCCCACCTTCATATTGGAAAGCCAAATGACATTTTAGTCTTCATTGGTGCAGCCTAACATAGCTCTCTTCTTACTTTATTATTGAAGTGGACCCCACCTTCATCTTGGCAAGTCAAATGTTTTGTATTTTTTAGAATAGCCATGTATTTCACCTTCCATGTGGACCATAGGTGAATCTTCTTTTATTTCTAAAAAAATAAATCCAAACAACAAAAGTTAGAATACTAAAAAGATCAAACACATATACCAAATTAAAATCTAAACTATACTACCAATTTGGGTTGAACCGTATTCCATCACTTGGGGTACAAGCTAGGTTTGAGAAGCTTGTCATAGAAGTCAGGATTAGAAGTTTGTCATAGAAGATAGGGTTAGAAGCTTGTCATAGAAGCTAGGGTTAGAAGCTTATCATGGAAGCTAGGTTTGGAGAGCTTCTCCTACAAGCTTCTACATCTCCTTCCTTCTGTAAATAATTGTGTAGACAATTGTCAACACCCGATGTCGTCCTGATAAATACAATTAATTAAAAAAAACTATATATGTTTGCAATTAAAAATGAAGAAAAGGTTTTTCAGTAAATATTATAAACTAAAAAATAATACTTGGTTAGTTTAGGTTTTTCTAAAAGATATAAAAAAAAGTTGAACTTAATCCATTAAGTTTTTAAAAAAATAAAAAAAAATAATATAATAAAAAAATATACAAATAATTAAAAATGAAAAACGAAAAAACAAAAAATGAAAAAAGAAGAAAAAATAAAAACAAAAACAATAATAATAAATAAAAAATTAAAAAGAAAAAAAAAGAAAAGAAAAATAAGATAATAATAAAATAGCTGTTGTAAAACGGATCCTCACTACTCACTTACTCTTCATATTTTTGCTCACTCTTAACCCCTACAAAACAAAAAAATAAAATAAAATAAAATAAAATAAAATATCAGCAAAACAATAGTCGTTCTTCCCCACTCATTCACACTACTATTTTTTCTCATCCTCCCGTAATCCACTCCTCTTGTAACTGCACTCACTCACACTATAAACCACTCAGTTGGACAGAGAAAAAAGCACATAGAAACAGTGAGAAAAAAGATATGGAAAAAGAGAGATGAAGAAGAGAAAGAAAATAGAGCAGTGAATAAAAAACAAGAAAGATTGATCCCCATATTTTGCTTTCCACCCTTAGTTTGAAACTCAAAATCAAGGAATAATTGGAAAGGAGATGAGCATATCTGAAGAATCAAGCTAAGGTAAGATTTTAAATTTTGGGTTTCGAAGATTAAGGTTTATACATTTTGTTTTTACCTTTTTGTTGTGTTTTTAATTTTTGGTGATTGTTTCATTCTCTTCTGATTTCATAAAATAATTCAAAAAAATAAAAAAATGAAAAAATAAATATGTTTTACTCAATCTGCAATAGAAGAAAACGATTAAAAAAAAACTATTACTGCATGTTCATCTTCAAACTACTAGCACCCATCACCTTCCACTCCAAAACCCAATTATCACGGACCCCCTCACAGTGTCACCCTCTCCTCTCCTATTCTACCTAAAAAATTCATAATACAAAATCCCTCTTTCGAAGAACCACTTCCTTCAACCTCATAGTGGTAGTGGTAGCACCCTCTAAAGCAGCCCTATATGCAGCACCAAACATCCTCTTTCCCAGTACCTCAACAAGTCTTCCAAGTCAAACACATAGCCACACCCCTATATATGTATATATTATTCATATAAAGGTCCCTCGAAACACTTTCTTCGGATCTCCCTTCTACAACTTCAGAGGAAAGGAATTCCCATTCTTTTTTCTGGACCAACACACAAAGCTATAAACAACAAAAGCTATGAGAGTAACAAGAGTAGCATCAACAACCACCATTCACCCAACCCCAACCAGATCAGATCCAATCCAACACCATCCCAGAGACATGGTCTTTGCCAAACTCCAAGGCATGAAGAGCAACCTCTGAATCTCTTCCACCCTTGCTTATTTCTGAACCAAAGATCACTTTAACTTCGTCGAGCCCCACCTCTGCCTCCAAGCTGCTCGTGGAATCACCAAAAGGTTGACCTTAAAACCATGGTGAAGCGCGAGGAGAGGCGGTGGAAGCAAGAGTTCCGACGGGAGGAGGTCGAACGAGAGAGGAAGCGACGTGATGTGGTATTTCAGCGGGAACGACATGCTCCTGTAGTTTTTGGTGATGGATGTTCTTCAAGATGGTAGAGGATGCAAGCGGTGGCGATTTCCTCCGCCGAAGAATCGGTTGCAACCGACTCGGGTGTGGGTTCGACAAATGTGATGGGCTCTTCTACTACCATGGAAAATGATAGGTTATGGTTAGTCTTGAACAAGGAAGAAAAAAAAAAACCTAGTTGTTCACACATTGGACTGATTACACCCCAAGTTTTCATATATGCACCGCCAACCTCAATCCCAAAAAAAAAAAAGAAAAAAAATGGTTTTGGGCGTTTTGAGTCAGCCCAACATTTTGCACACTGCAACTTATTTTACTTCTGCACCTCCATCACTCCTTAAAGATTTTAAACCTATTTTTTTAAGCTTTTTTTATTTTTTATGTTTACTTGTTTTATCTTTTATAAATTCTCATTTTTTAATTTGCACCCAAATTTGCATACCTTAGACTACACGTGTAGTCCCGTGTCTATTTTTTTTAAAAAAAGGTTTTTAAATATCAACTGGCCACATGCATCACACGATATTTAATATGAAACTTTGGAAATATCTTTTTTAGGTATCATATTTTTCTAATAATTTTAGATATCAAATGGCCACATGCGTCACACGATATTTAATATTATTATTACAAATGGTTTTTTTAAATATCAAATGACCACACGCGTCACACAATATTTAATATGAAACTTCGAAAATAATTTTTTTTTGGCATCACATTTTTTTAATAATTTCAGATATCAAATGGCTGCATGCATCATATGATATTTAATATTATTATTCTAAATATTTTTAAATATCAAATAGGTGCACGCGTCACACGATATTTAATATGAAACTTTGGAAATAATTTTTTGGGGTATCATATTTTTCTAATAATTTTAAATATCAAATAGCCGCACACGTCATACGATATTTAATATTATTATTCCAAATGTTTTTTTAAATATCAAATGGCCACACGCGTCATGCGATATTTAATATGAAACTTTGGAAATAAATATGACTTTTTAATATCAATTTTCTTTTAAAAATACAAAATAAAAAAAATATATGATTCAAATCTCTAAAAATCAAATCAAATATGAAAATTTCATAAATTAATGCCAGTCAAACAAACAAATTTATATTTAGAATTATGTAATTCTTGATTTTCCATTATGACAAGAAATACATAGGAGCAAGGTCAATCTTTGTCGAGCCCAAAAAAATAAAAGATATTTTCTTTGTTGTTTTCTTACTTTGCTTTTGTTTCCATTTTTGGGAAAAATAAACATTACGAAAAACCACATTCATTTTATTCATTTAATTAAAGATATAGTCTTATCACAGGTGTTGTAGGGTGCTAATACATTCCTTGCACGTAACCGACTCCCAAACCTTAATTCGATTTTGCAGACTATTTTCCTTTCATTGGTTTTTCCATAATTTTCCATAATAAACTATGGTGGAAACTTATCTTTTTGAATATTATTTTTCTTTCTCCGCCATCCTCGTCGTGACGCCGGTTGTGAAAAATGACAGCTCCACTAGGGGATGTTTCTGAGAGTTAGGTCAATTTAATTGAATGACTTCAAATAGTGTGGTTTTTTTGAACGTTTATTTTCTCCTTTCTTTTGTATATATGATTGTTATTTTGTTGTTGCTGAAATATTGAACCCTAGGGTAGACGACATATTATATTTGTCTGGGAACATTTTGGCTGTTTTATAGGTAGGGGTTTGGGTGCATTATTTTCCCTTCACACACACCATTTGCATATCATGAGTAGGGTCCTATACCCGAGTCTGAGGAAGCTTAGGATTAGAATGGGTTGTGTAATAATGTCAAAAGGATGTACTTCTTTTTCTGTCTTTTGCGAGAACCCCAGCTAGAGTCTGCTCACTTCATTTGTATATCCATAAAAATTGTTTACCAACTGCTATGGGTACGCGGTGGAGTGAGTCATAGCTCTAGTGGCCATATATCCTTAGGAATTAGGAGCCTACCTATGTGAGTGTGCATCTAATGCCATAGAGCCTTAACATGTCGAACCTTGTTTAGGACACAAAGGGAGATATTTTGCATACCTCTACCTCTCGCCCTACTTCTTTTTAAATGAATAAAAGGACTATTTATCCTTTGTAAATAAATAAATTACTTTCTTGTACAAAGCATCAATTGCATATTTTTTATGTCATGATTGGAGAAGAAGGATATGAGATATAAGAAATTTAACTCATTCTTTTTCACCAATACATTGCATGCATTTTCTCATTTAGTTGTATTTTTCATTCATTGAAGGTTAGGAATTACAAAGTTCTGAAAATGGAAATTAATATGGGGTCTGGAGTTGAGAAGGAATACGATTCAGAACCATTGAAGAAAAAGGAGAACAATTTGATTGACCTTAGAGAATTGAGACGAAAACTTAAGATGGTACAAAGGGATGCCTTCAGAAGAAAGCATGGGAATCCACTGAGTCTATTGGAGGTAGAGGTTGATATATCCGCAATCACAACTTTAGCACAATACTATGATCCGCCTCTCAGATGTTTTACATTCCAAGATTTTCAGCTAGTATCGACAATCGAAGAATTTGAGCAGATCCTTGACTTGTCGATGGAAGGGAGGTTCCGTACAAATATTTTGAAAAACACAGTTCTATCTCGACTGAAATCATAAAAATACACAGCACGGAGTTGGAAAGCAGACTAGTAGAAAGAAAAAACACAAGAGGTTTTTCGCATAAAATTTTAGAGAGTTATCTATTCCAGTTAGTCGGGAAGGAAGATTGGGGTACATTTATGGATATCTTAGCTCTAACCCTTAATGGTGTCATGTTATTTCCCAACATTGAATGCTTTGTGGATTATGTCGCTATCAATGTGTTTGTTGCAATCAAAACTAGAGCTGGAAATCCAATGACAACCATTTTAGCTTATGTCTATGATACTCTCAATTTGTGCTATGAAATGAAAACAAAGAAGATGTCATGTTGTCTGCTTGTGTTATATGTCTTGGTTATATCTCGTGGGGGTGAAAATGTTATCAACATCAACTGTCCTGTTAACGAGGTGTTACAACACGGGCCTGAAATGAAAGGAGAAAAAGGTTGGGCATAATTCTTCACCGGTCTGACCGAAAAGAAAATCAAATGGCAACCTTCATGGCAACAAAGATCACTCATCCTATACATTGCGGAAACTACCCAAACTATCCACTTATAGGTACTAAGGGTTGCATTAATTATAACCTAATGGTGGCTCAAAGGCAATTTGGGTATTCCATAAAAGGGTCACCGACACATGCTTCTCTTGCCACTTTGTTGATTTACTATGACGATGGGTGTGCTTGGAAAAATGTGATTCGTATGGAAAGAGATTCAAAAGCATGGGCAGTAGACTGAGAAATCCCTTATCAACAATGGATCACAGAAAGAGTAAAAAAAGTCAAGTTTCCTTTTAGACAAATCTCCACTTGCTTAAGGAATGAAGAGCAAATGCAAAATGTGGAATCAGAAGAAATAAAACACCTAAAAGAGGAAACTAAAAGACTAAAAGACGAAAACACCAGAATAGCTGATGACTTCCAAGGCCTACAACACAACTATATGGATCTTAAAAGGGAGTATGTGGAAAAGATAGAAGCATATAAAGGGCTGGTTAGGAAACAAAAAGCAAAAAGGGATTATACTCACATAATTAAGTAGGATCTGTCTGCAGCCAATACCGAGTTAACAATGAGAGCACAGGAGCGAAATGCGGCCTTGTCAGCAGAACGTCAATGGAAAAATTTATATGAAGATATAAAAAGGGGACAAATAAGAAGCAATGAGAAGGTTGCAAGATCTTCAAATTCAAGTTAATGGCATAGAACACCAAGTGGAGGAAACAATGGCAATATGTAAAGAAAGGGTGAAAAAGGAGCGTATGCAACTAATAGAAGTAGAAGAAAGGCATCAAGCTACGATGGGTCATATGAAAAACTATGTGATTGAACAGGGAGAAGTTGTGAATCACTGGAAAAGAAGTTTTTCTCAATTATCTGCTTTAGCTAATGGGGCTATCGATGACGTACCTAGAATGTTATGTGAGGCTCACGTAGTGTTGTTTCGTGACTCTCCGCGAGAGGTCAAGATTTTTATTGGTCATTGCAAGTAGCTAGTGGAGCAGATGATGAGTCTAATTGCTCGTGCTAGGGATTGATAGTGGTTTCATTTTCTTTGAAGTGTATTGACTCGAGTTCATTGAATAAATCATATTACTTTGATACTCCAGACCTATGTTAATTTCCATTAGTGCTACATTGCACCCCATTTACATAACTTTATAATTTTCGACTAGTCGCATTTTGTTCATACTTTTTTTCGTTTAATTCATTTGAAATATAATCCAGAAAAAAGCAATAACGACAAAATTTCTGCAACACCCATATAGGACCCGTGCCAATCGAAAAATTATGGAAGACTGGGGGAAGCACATGAAGTAATGAGAGCTGATATCAATCAGCTAAAGGATCAGATGAGTCAAATTCTTGAAGCTTTAATGATTCTGGAAAGTAAACGTAAAGTTGCCACCTCTACATGATAAAGAAATGGTGTCTATTATAAGTTGATAAAGGAATCTGCACACGTAGAGCCATTGGGGCTTATTGGGGGTCATACCTATCCTTGATATAAATAGAACAATCAGTCATTTTCATCACGGTTCCCATATATTGCCAATACCACGTCATCATACCAACAAGATCTACCCCAACATCAGATTGCATATCAAGCACCACCTGTGCAGAATAATTCCAACCAAGGTCATGGTCAGAGTTAGGGCGTGGCTCCAAAGAGAAACTTTAATCAAGAGAGGAGTTTTGTTAATTTTACTCCCATCCCTATGACATATTCAGAACTCTTGCCAAAACTCCTTTAGAGTGGTTTGGTTGCATTATGTCTTCTGAAGCCCTAACAACCACCATATCCTAAACATTATGATGCAAATGCTAAATGCAATTATCATGGTGGGGCTGCAGGCCATTCCATTGAAAAGCGTATGGCCTTTAAATACAAGGTACAAGCTTTGGTTGACTATGGATGGTTGACTTTTCAAGAAGAAAAACCAAGTATAGCAAAAAAATCCTTTGTCAAGACATACAAGTGCATCAACAAATGCTATTATAAGATAGGTAGGACATTGTTTGGCAAGAGCGGTTGATAGGATTCAAAGTTCCATGAGAGGCATATTCATTGCACTTTGCCCAGCTGCTTTGTTGAAGCTTGGCTACGTTCAAGAAGGCATGTGTGGTTTTCACTCAACTACCCAACATTCTATTGAGGAATGTACCAAATTTAAACGGTTTTTACAAGATTTGATTGATAGACATCTCATACAATGTTACCATTAGAATAAAGAAGAGGTTTTTGCACAAACAGGAGAGGAGCCAATTTTTCCTAACCCAAAGCCCCTAATGATATACTTCACTAGGCCTTCAAGCATAACACCAGGGCAATAACCCGTTGTGATACAAACCCCTTTCCTCTATAAAAATGAGAAGGGAGTTCCTTGGAAATACGAAGTTCATGTATTGAGGGGTGAGGAGAATGAAGAAATCGATAAAATCCCTAATAATGATAAGGCTATCAGTTATCGTTGGCATAGAAGGTATAATAAGGAGTGGTCGCCTTTTTACACCACAAAATTTAAGAAATGAAAGGAAATATAGAGATGAAGTGATAATGGACAAAACAAAAACATTCTTGAAAGGAAAGGCTCCACATGCAAATGAAGAACCTAAAGGAAGTAAAAGAAGAGGAAAAAGGGCAGTTTCTAACGAGGAGGCGTGTGAATTCTTCAAGTTCATACAACAAAGTGAATATAAAGTGGTAGATCAGTTGAATCACATGTCGGCCCAAATTTCATTGTTAGAATTGCTGATGCACTCAGAGACTCAAAGAAAGTTGTTAATGAAAATTTTGAGTGGGGCCTATGTGGAACAGGATATATCATTGGACAAGTTTGAAGGGATTGTTAGCCACCTCACGGCTAATAATTATCTTAATTTCACTGAAGAAGAGGTTCCAGCAGAAGGAAAGGGTCATAACAAAGGTCTACATATATCCGTGACATACAAGGATTATGTTATAGCATGTGTGCTTATCGATAATGGCTCGTCCTTGAATGTGATGCCGAAAGCCACACTGGACAGATTACCATGTGAAGGAGTTCATATGCGACCAAGTGCTACAGTCGTAAGGGCTTTTGAAGGAAGTAGAAGGGAAGTGATGGGAGAGATAAAGTTACCAGTGCAAGTCGGACCCTGTACTTTTCAAATAACATTCCAAGTAATGGATATATTCCTAGCTTACAGCTGCTTCTTGGGACATCCTTGGATTCATTTTGCTAGTGTTGCAACCTCCACTCTACATCAAAAATTGAAGTTTGTAATAGATGACAAGTTGATAATAGTTTATGGGGAAGAATGAAAAATAAGGTTTCGACCGAGTTCAAGAGGGGGGTTGAATTGAACTTTCAAAATCTTTTCGCAAATCTGATTTGTTCTTGAAATAGAGAATAAAAATTCTTAATTCAATCAATCAACTCGTGTAATTCTGGATTGTCCAGTAAACAATCAATTGTGCACAACGAAAATTATTAAAGATAAACCCAGAAAACAGTTTCAGTATAGAAATGTGTTAATCCAGATTCAAGATGATTAAACACAATCCAGTAGATTAAAAATAATCAAGAAACACAGTTGATTCAAATATATGTAAACAGATTTAGTGATCAGTTTTTAATCCAGTCAATTTAGATGATAACAGCAGTTGAATAAAAGAAATCAAGAAGAGTAGGGAGAAAAGCAAGAACACAAAATTTTTATACTGGTTCACCCTTCCTCAAGGGCTATGTCCAGTCCTTTGCAAACTAGCAAAGATTTCCACTAAAAAGATCACAAGATCAGTTTACAACCCTTGCTCCCAACAAGTTACAAATTGCTCCCAACAGACCCACACCTCACTGAACTCCTCAGCTAGTGTGTAACCAGTGCAGAAACCCACTGCACCACAACACTTGCAGTCCACAAGCAACACTGCTCCCCGTAGCTCTCACACTCTACTGAACCCCTCAGCAGATGTGAGACCAGTGCAGAAACCCACTACACCAACTCAATTACAAACCTAGTAATTGAAAACAGCAAACAGATTACAGAACAACAAGATTAGAAATGATCACACAGTACTTCTACACAGAACAAATTACAAAGAATGAAGATAAGGTGTAGAAGACTTAGCATTGGTCCAGAACCAAAGTTGCAAGAACCTCACTCAAGGATGCTTAAAAGATTCACGTTCTTGGAGGTTTCTTGATTTGAAAAGCTTTGCCGAAATGATGATCGCACAAAAGGGGCACTATATCTCACTTAGAAAATCTCAAGGAATGCTTTTCGAAAGTTTTTTTTTGATAACTGAAAATGATAGTGCACATTCCTTTAAATACCCAAATCAGTTTTAAAAATAGCTTAGCTGTCACAGTTCAATTAATTGAACAAACCATTCAATCGATTGAACTGACCGTTAGTTGACCCAGTCAAAGATTCCAGCTGTAACAGAAATAACTGTATTCCAGTTGTAACAGAAATAACTGTCACATTCAATCGATTGTTTTAGAAATTCAATTGATTGAAAAGCCTTTTCCAGCAAAAAACAGTTTGGGCTATTTTTCTTAAAAACAGTTTTAATAAAAATATTTGTGAATCTTTTTAGCACCTTAGGAATGATGAACCATGCCACTAATGATTAAGGACTAAGCCAATCACCAACACACAAACCCAACTAAGGACCAAGACCTAATCACCCAACCATCTTTATGTTGGCACAAAGTCTTCACTTGAACAATTCTGGTCCAGGTTGGTTCCAACAGATTCTTCATGAGGCAGTCTTCATCAGCTCACATGCTAGGCATTGATCTAACATAGTCTAGATCCAATCCATCAGAAACTTCAGCAAGTAATGGTCTTTATTGACTTCATCAAATCACATGCTTAGCTTTGGTGCTAACAATCTCCCCCAATTTGGTGAAGGCAATCTGTTGTATGTTGAGTTTAACAATCTGAACCTGAAATACCTGTCTATTTACTCAAACAGTTTATTGGCATCACAAGGTCCAATAGGTTCAGAGCAAAAAATATCAAATCAACTGGTTGAGTTAAAACACAGTTAATTAAATTTCTTCCTTTATCCAGACTCAGTTTATTCAGATCAAGATGTTTTACTCCCCCATACTTTGATGTCCCTTAAAAGCATATAAAGAGATTAATAACATAAGGCAATCATTTCATTAATATATATTGACCCGTGG
>Ga0099824_1000491_pt1 | contig 46874 bp, 16 predicted proteins | sample SiratrowhiteBW_FD_76837 | JGI IMG/M metagenome (GOLD analysis project Ga0099824, IMG submission 76837) | Root nodule microbial communities of legume samples collected from California, USA - Siratro white BW | ecosystem: Host-associated > Plants > Roots > Nodule | place: USA: California... | reverse complement strand
ATATAAAAAATATATATATATATAATATTTATATATATAAAATTTATATAAAAATATATACACTTATATATATATATATATATATATATATATATATATATATATATATATATATATATTATTTTATTCATAATTTTAATCATATTTATATATACGTGATATTTCGACCGTACCAATTTTGGTTTATTTTAAAAAAATTATTTAAAAAATTAAAATAGAGGGTAGTCATAATTAATTTCAGTCTCTCTTTATGGAGTATCTTTTTCTTTGAGCATAAAGAAAAGGTTACCATTCAATACTCAAAGCACTAGTACAAGGAAAAGATACTCCTGTGTTATGTATCTTGCACAGGAAGCATAACGAAGATGATAAAAATACAAAGACACTGAGCGACAATATTAAATACATCGCCAACCAGTTTTAATCCTTTTCTTTTTTCAGGTCCTAATTTGTAGAATATGTATAAAAATAGTAGTTTGGAGTTGAGTGTCAGCATATCCTAAACAATTTGAAGGCAGTGAAAATCCCAGACTTCAGCTATGAAGATAGAAGTAATAGCAATTTTATATGTAAACAGAGTCAGCAATGAATCCGCACACTTTGCATTCAATGTAAATGACCAACCAACATTCACCTCTTAAATAGATTACTGCTTTTTTGCTATAAAAAAATCAACACTAACTAACATACCTTTATTTATTTTTATTATACATGTCAACCCGTAACAAATATTCATTGCTCCTCAATACCAATTATTTCTATTCCGTCTCTTATAGATTAAGAGTTGAAGTTAAAAGATTATATATATATTATGTTATTATGTTATCCCTCTAATCGAGTTCCAAATGTGTAAATTACAAGTAACCATTTAAGTTATATATGTTATATAACATAACAAAATGATAATAATTAATTTAAAACAATATTAATAATGGAATAAAAAGCAATTAATAAATAATACATATATAGTAAAAGATTAATAATAAATAATAACGTGAATATAAATAATAAATTATAATTTAATAATTAATTAAAAATAATTTATAATAATAAAGATAATTTAGTCATTTTAGAAATATATCATTTTATAATTCTCTTATAAATTTATTATACTCATTAAATTACTCACAAACTTTCACATTTTTTTTTTCAATTTTTATTCCTTTTTTTTTAATTCAAATCATTTAAAGATTGAGTTCAAACTTCAAAAATCAAGTCAAAATTTTAAACAAAGGTCAAGTTTGAACTGAAAGAGATAAAATAAACATTGGAGATATTATTTATTTTAAAATTAAAAAACTAAGATATAATGATTGATCAATGTTATTTTAACAGATTTGAAGTCCAAATAATAATAATAATACCGTTTGTGAGAAAAAAAATTGAAAACACTTTTATAAGAAGTTATCTTAATACACTAAAATTTTTATATTATTTACGAGTTGAGACTAAATGACAATTTATATTTACCTTCTTTACTTAACTTACTAAAATATTTTTTTAAAGATAAAAATATAATAAAACTAAAAATTTGTAAATAAATAAAAGCTCGTATATAAAGTGACTGATTCTAACAAAATTAGAATAATATAAATATGATTTTTAGATGGTCAGAGTAAAATAATCCCTAAAATATTAGCCAAATTTTTGTATACGAAAAATCAAAGTGATATCATCATCGTTATAACCTAAACACGTGTTAACTATAATATCAGTTCTCAATATTAACACTTAATTAACTACGAGAATTAAACTTCTACCAATGATCATAATAATTTGATTATTATCATAGTTATTAAAGTAAGATTGTACACAAAAATATCGATTTGACTCAATTAAGTCATTTATTTGAACAACTCGATTGTTAAGACTTTAAAGTATCCATCTGATTTTACGCCACCGAAAGAGTTATAAATTTTGAAATGGTTTTGGATAAATTTTATTACGAATTTATTTTTAAAACATACACTCAAATGGAAATCAATTTTAACTAAAATAAATTTCATAATACGAAATTTAAATTCCATTTTTCCAATATAATATCCACTTTAAATCATTATTGATGATTTGGTAGCTGCAGTGTAGGCACGATCCCTGCATCCACATTTTTTAACCTTGCTTCAACTACTACAATACATGCATCTTCTTCACTTTTTAACCCACATAAACAAAAAGAGGAAACGTTAATAAAAAAAAAGTTATTAAAAAAAAAACAAACCAAAACTTTAAGGGTTTATGAGTCTTCTTTCTTATATATTCAATGTGAGACTTAAACTCACACTATCATATGGGCCGATTTGCTCTTAATCCCTCTTCTTCTACACTTCCTATCGCATGAATTCTTAACAATCTCCCCTTTAAGTGAGAGTCTCCATCATATCTGATATCACCTATTGTGGCTCTGATACCACCTATTGTGACTTGTTGTGGTTGTTGAGAGAATCCGAAAGAGGTTTATGGGTCTTTTTTCTTATATATTGTTTAACTTTATCATTTTTATTTAATACGGGACTTAGACTCACACTTGAAGTCCTAACAGTTTTCATCCAAGAACATCTATATATTTAAATACTATATTAGATATCTGACTAATTTAAATATAATTAAATAAAATTACTACAGTCATTAAAATTTTTCTTAACTTTTAAATATAATTACATTGTTTAACTTAGTTTAACTTAAAACAACTTTAGGACAACTGACTTTTGAATATATATTTGATGATAAATATCCATAAGGATTAGTTCTGTTTATATTTAAGATTTAATTTATGATGAATTTTACTATTACTTTGGCATTCTAATTGTTGGATTATAAAATTATAAGTGAAAAACTTGATTAAATATTCATTTTGTCATATTTAATATTCATTTAAGTAGTTTTATTAGTCCGAAACAGATAAAAAAGGAAAATTATAAATTAATTGAACGATGGAAGTTATAAACTTTTCCTATTTTGTAAAGTTCCTTGATATTGTTTTTGGCAGAAAAAGAAAGTAATCTTCATCACCTATTAAAAGAGAATACCATAAGAAAAAGACTTTTTTGTTATTACCTTTGCACAAAGCGAAGGGATGGATGTATAGCTACACATTTAAAGAACATATATATATATATATATATATATATATATATATATATATATATATATATGCGGTAATATTTAAAACCACAAGTCCCTGTCTCGTCATCATCAACCAATTCTTATTATTTATTGCACTTTCCAATTAATTATTACTTTAATACGGGTACCTGTGATCAATAATTCCCCATATAGCTTTGTTTATTACTTTATTTAATTAGAGAATGATTTCATGATCCACAAGAACTTAATTAAATATTCCTGTGCTCCATCAATATGTATTTACTATCCTCGTGATATCTCGTTGAGCTCTCTTTAATTAATGTACAAAATGTGGTGTCTCCTCTCAGTCTCTTTCTTCCAGCTTCATCCTTTCTTTCTTTTTATTTTTTCACAACAAAATCCAAAATTTGGTGGAACCTTAATTGTTTATCTTTTCTTTAATTTGTTCGATCTTACATGAAGATTTTCGAGGGTTATGAATTAAATGTAGTAGGAATTCTCAAGGTTGGTCCAAATAGTGTTCTAGTAAGGTACACTCGTATTATCTTGCCCTAGAACCGTTTAATAAGTCTGATTCGAGAGACGAATTCTTGGTCCTATCCATCTTCTTGGCATATTCTTTAGGGTTTCATTTTCAAACTTTCAACCTGTCTCATTCTTTTTCACGGCAGTTGGGCGTTTCAATTATTAGTTGCTTCATTTTTTTATTTGTTCATTGTTTTTCTAGGGGATTTTGTAAACTGGTTGTATATAAATTCACACAACGTATTTCATCTTTTCTTTATAATTTTCTGTATCAAAGTTTTGTAAAAGGTGAGCAGAATTAATTTCTGTATTTGTTCTAGTTCCTTTCTCTGCATATATGTTGGCGAGTTCTGCCAAAACAGCGTGTACAATTGTTGTAGGCCATGTTGATGTAAGTCCATATCCATATATGTTGGGGATCTGCATGAAGGTGTAGCTGTCATGGTCCTGGTTGCAAAGGCAAGTGGCTCCCAATCCCATATTTGTCATCATTGACTTAAAAAAGAGAAGAAGTAAAAGTGTGGAAGAAACTGTCTTCCCCACTGATTAGGTCAAACCAAGAACCCTAAGAAAGCTTTTTTGGCTACCGATAAAAGTTTAATCTAATTGAAGGATTTAGTTTATACCAATTACAAAATTTGAATCTCTATTTAAAAAATGGTGAACGTTTAGTATCAACGATCAGAATAAGATTACTTTTACAGAAAAATACATGTAAAAAAAGGTTTTGATATGTCAAAAGATAATGGCTAAAACTAAAAGTAATTTAAAACAAAATTCTTGTCAATATTTTAAATACACTAACTTATCTATGTTATAACATACCAAAAATGGAAACAAAATGTAAAAGCAAAAGTGAACTCTTTTACTATTTTAAAAGAGAAAAGTCATGGTTATCTAAATAAATAAAAGAAAACTACAATCAGCTCTCGTGAATTTTTCTTAAATGTTATTCATTAAGTGTGTGTAATATAAAAAAATACATAATAATATATCTTTAAAATAGAGAAATTTGTGTAAAAAATTGAGATATGAGTGTATTTTGAGAAAACCCAATAAAGTGAGTGTAGTTTAGGGTTTGAATAAGGTTGAGTTTCTGAGAATGAATGACTAAGTCAGCCAAAGACTTAAAACACGTCGCCATGGTAGTTCACCGGCGTAATTGAAGGCTTCTGGTTGCCATTAAATATAACTACCCATCTACATATGCAAACAGAGGTCAATCTTCATTTCTTCTACAATTCAATATTGTATCACAGTCTTTGTGCCACCTTAAATACATTTTCAACTCTTTGTTTTCTTTCTGTGGCCAACAACAATAATTATTTAGTTTTGCAACACAAGATCCAAGTCAATCCGATTAAGACCTAATGAAAGTTATTGGCTATAAGTAGTTATTAATTATAGGAGGAACAATTTCAACACGTTGTTCTGTTCTATATGAGATCCAGTGAAATCATACAACCTGACATAACTCGTCCTACATATGTTCATGTTTCCTTAAATTCATTATACAATGTTATTACTCTGTGACGGCTAATTTTGATTTAAATGATTTTGTTGTTATAATTTATAATTGTTTCAATAATGCGTTGGTGTTAAAGAATACAAAATGGTTATTTAATACTATAATTGGTTTCAAATTAGCAAAATCGTTGTGGTGGTTTTTAACCTTTTTTACCTTCTAATACGACTCTATATACGTACGGAGATGACGGTACCAACGAACGGAATTAAGGAAACCTACTTTAATGAAACTAAGAAACTTTGCATTCTTCACCAAAAAAAAAAAACTTTGCAATAAATATATGTGTATATTAATTGTTATGATATTTAATGTTATATACATGTATATACTTCTTTTAATGCTATTATTATTGAAATAGGTATCGTTGGTAGAAGGTAGATTATGAAATTTAATTTTTCTTTCTGGTGTCTTAAAATTGGCAGGGTGTTGCGTATCTGATCTTTAAAGAAAGATTCAATTTAAGAAGGGATTTCGTTACCCTACAATAAATGAACTTGGTGTGTTTAAAAAAAGTGGAATTATTTTAATCAAACCACCATATTATTCCAGTGTTGGGTATATAGGTACTACAACTACCAACTCAGAGATTTGTTCTCCAAAAATTATTAAAAGATACCTTTTACGTTTGAGCACATTGGAAGTATAAAATTGTTATTTAAACACACTCTAAATAAGAAAACGTGATGAGTAAGATTTTTTTTTCTACTTTAAAAGGATATTTTAGAAAAAAAGTTTTAAAATTTTAAGTTATGTTTAATAAAATGATTATTTATTTTAAAAAAGTCATAATCTCTCTTAATTTTTTTTAACTTTTTAAAATTATTTCTTATCTTTTTTTAGTATATATTTCTAGTTAGGTGGTTGTTAAATTTAGACAAACTCAGCGCAGTGCTAACCTAATTTTGTCTCCAAAAATGTCATAAGAAATCGTTAAATGATAGCATCTTATAAAAAAAAAAACCATACTTGAGCTTTTTATTTATTTAAAATATATTACGTTAAAAGGTTAAAAGTTGAAAAAAAAACTTGCAAAAAAACATCTCTTTTAACTCTATTGTGTCTGTATGATCAACCCTTAGAAATATTCCCATACAAATATTATTGTAGTAAAAAAAAATAAAAAAGGCCGGTTTAAAAAATTGGACAATCACGAAGGCCCAAAAATGTAAAGCCCAATCCAGTCTCCAGATGAAACATAGAAAACATCAGGAACGTGGAGTACGGGCAAGAAGTTTTGTTCCGAAGCTTGAAAACGTTGAAGAATGGCGACTCTGGATTCCGACGTGACGATGGTTCCGGCCGGCGAATCCTCCAGCAGCGCCGGTCCTTCTTCGTCCAGCAAGAAGCCCAAGCGATTCGAGATCAAGAAGTGGAATGCCGTTGCTCTATGGGCTTGGGGTGCGTCTCTCTCAACCCTCTCCCAAACCCTAATTTTCATATCCTTCTTCTCATTTTTTTTTTTTCTTCCTTTTCGTTTCTGTTGTTGCAGATATCGTTGTGGACAATTGTGCTATCTGCAGGAACCATATCATGGATCTCTGTAAGCGTGTTGATTCACCTTGTCGAGTGTGAATTAACTTGTTTGTGAGAAATAACCTAATCGTTTTGATTTTGGATGCTTGTTTAGGTATTGAGTGCCAGGCCAACCAGGCTAGCGCCACTAGCGAGGAATGCACTGTAGCTTGGGGTACGCTCTAAAACCCTATACATTTGTCAGTTAAATACGTCCTTTCAGTGATTCCTATTATTCTCTTTTAGCTGTTTTTTTTTTTCATCGAATTAATTGGTGATTTTGTATGTGAATCCGTTTTTGAAATTTTTGTTGAATCTTTACTCTCTTTTTGTATTCGTTTATTAGTTAAGAAAGTTATTGTCTGAAACCAATAAACGTGATAATTAGTGTGACTGCTGTTTGCTCCTTCAGCTAGTTAAAGGTTGCAACTCACCCTTCGGGTCCTGATTGTTAGCTTCTTACTCATTAGGTCCTTTCTTTGGTTATCTCTTATCTTAATAAAGATTCCTTGCTAGTCATCATTTTGAATTTTTTTTTTCTGTTCAACTTTTAAACCAATGCACTGTCAGTTCCTTAAGCAAGATGCAGCCACAGCCTTAAAGTCGTGAATGTGAAATTGTTTGATTATGCATCATTCTTCTTATTATAAAATGATCCCCCACCCTGCTTTACCGTATGTAAAGTTGATTTTTCACTCAAGTGATCCATGCAAATAGTCTGTTCAATAGTAAAGCTCGTTAGGAAATGAGTTGAACACTTCTCCAAGGGAACATCACCTCTATGTGCAAATAATTTATGATTAGGAAAAAGGTAACCCCGTTCACGATTTCATATATTTATGTAGGTGAATGTAGTGCAAGTAGTGTTGAACATTTGATGCCTGTATCCCAAATCAGTTGTAAACTATTTTTTTTTGGAGAAAATCAAGCAATGAACAACCTATAGAACCGGTTACTCTTTGCCAACTGCAGTTGCAATGGAGATATTAACAAGGATTCCTATGTTTATTTTTTATTTGTTTGGTCCTTATTATTGAGGATTGCATACTTGATGACTATACTGACATCTAGACTCTAGACCATATGGAGATTGCAGGCTTCTTTACTTCATCTTAAAGTTTACAGTAACGAGATAAGCTTTTATTTCAAATATTTTCAGACTTAAAAAACTAATTATACTTTCATCACAATTCACATATGACTGTGGTTTGAAGTTTGACGATTTTCAACTTTATTCATGTATATTTTTCACTGAACGAAATGCTAGATCGTTTTTGTTGAAGGACACTAGGTCATGGTATTATTTATTGCTTTAAAACAAATCTTTATTGAAGTCTAGTTCTGTAGTCTGTTAACTGTGGCTCTAGGTAAAACCAATTAGTGGTGTAAAATCCTTTAGCATAAGATATAATGAATCAATGCTGGCGTAATATCTATATCTGATACTGAAACCTGTGTGTCAAGCTTGCTTTTGTTTTGGCACATTGGTAGGGAACGGTGTAAGAATGAAAATACAGAGTTCTTTTGAGGAACAGAAGTCTTCCTTAAACCTTACCATTCAATTCTTCCTAAACCTTTCGGTTCAATAACAAAAAATGCTACACTTACATCACCACCCAGCTGCCATGCATACAAGCAAGTTCTGTATGAGGCAAACTTAGCTCGTCTAGCTTAAATTTTTGTAATGGGTTGGAGGGTGGCAGGGGTTATCCACATAAGTAATTAATGTCTGTTGAAAAATTCGTAATACATCTTTAAGTTTAATCTTCACTCACTCAATACCTCCCTCAAGGCATTTCCACTTTCAATCTACACCCTACCATACGAGTTATTGTGATTTCAACCTTTCAAGGTAGGCTTTGGCACTAGCGAGGGAGTGGGGATTACACAGCAGGGAATAAGGGAGTGAAGTTGGAAGAGAGACAGAACGCATTTCACTTGGGTTGCAAATTATTACAGGATAATCAAATCTGGCTAGTATTTTATTTATTTATATAGAAATATATTTTATTCAATATAGTCAGACGATTAATTTTTAAAATATTATCACATTTGTATGTTGTATTGGAAACTTGTGCCCGTTCGCGGCACAGAGCAGCATAGGGCAAAAATGCATATTAAAAGTGCACTTTAGGAAGGATTTAAAAGTAGTTCGTAGGTCATTTCTCTAGTTATGTTAGCCTCTCTACTTGTTACGTTTTGGCTTAGCAAAAGCAGGATTACTCAAATTGTTACTTGCTCTGGCTGATATCTTGTACAGGAGTTTGTAACCATGCTTTTCACTTCCATTGCATAAGCCGATGGCTCAAGACCCGTCAAGTATGTCCGCTAGGTATGTGGGACAAGTTCCTTTTCCACCTCTTTCTCTTTTTGGATTGAGTTATTTAGCGATATTCTCACTGGCTTGGTGTTTCTTTGGTGCTATAGATAATAGCGAGTGGGAGTTTCAGAAATATGGTCACTAGAACTTGGATGCGGCTGAGATACTTCCAACTGGGACATTTGGATTGTATCAGTTTCTATCAAATATTTATAGCACTAGGTTACTGTCGTTGGAGTTTTACTATCTTTCAAAAGAGTCCCATCTAAATGCTTTATCATACCGTTACTCCCCAGTTCCACTGTTCATCTCATTATTCAAATCGACTAATGTGGTAAATCCGGCAGTGTAACCCACTCCAACAAAGAATCCTTCTGCGTTAATTCGCTCAATTCTATTTAGAATGTTATATCGCACAATGTACCTATTTTCAAGAAAAGGATATACAAAAAGTAGTCCTATTAACACATGTTCTTGACAAATATCCTAATGAATCACGATAAGAAGTATCAAATGTAATTTATTTACCGATGTGTTGAACCTTGTATTTCAGTTCGTACTGTTTTAATTAGTTACTAGGAATTGTAAAATTGTGATATTAATCAAGATTTAAAATAGAGGATAAAAGGTCATAATTTTAGTTTTGTAAGGTAGCATAATGGAAATTGCCAGCAGAAGCAGGAATGGGGCCTCGTTAAAATACCCAAAATCATCAAATGACATGAATTGTTATATATAAAAAGGTCAATGGGATGGATTAATGGTTGTAAGCAAGTATTATCAAAGTCTATGATTGACTAATGACTGAATCGATATATTTATTTATAACATCATTATAGTAAAGAGTGAAATTTAGTATGTAATAGTATGAAATAAATATATAATATAGAAATAAGTTACTGTTAACTATATTTATCACAATAACAAAATAAAAAGAGAAAGAAGTGTACGGATTGAGATAAAAAACGATGTAATGAAGAAAAAAAATGAAAGTTGTTATGTAAAGTATTGTAAAATTAACGTTATTGTTTCCTAACTGTCATAATTAGAATCCTTCCTTTTTGTCAAATTATTTGACAACTAGAAAATAGAGTACTAAAGGGGGTTATTACTAAACTAGGTTGCTAAGAATTAGCATTTTTCATTACATATAGGTATAGCAAATACTAAACAGCTTATAAAATCGCTTTTTTAGTGAACCCTTACCACAGAGTTCAGAAAACAAACTTGCCAATTCAACCAGGGGAACCCATATGGTCCCCCGGTTTTCAATGTTTTCACACAAAATAAATTTGGACTTTTATTCCATAAGGGTGTGGAAGAACTAAATGAGATTGGAAAAACCAGCCCAAACACTTCTTCATAAATTACTAGTCAGACATTGCAAATTTCAATAACAACCATAAATGTGACAGGAAAAAGGTAAAGTAGGGGCAAAATGTTCTGACCAAAGTAGCTGGATTCACTCTACTTCGGAACTTACTCTAAAACAAAAAATAAAACCCTTTGCTATTTCGCAATTATATTTCTTAATAATTATCCGCTATAATTAAAACCATGTAATATTATTAATTTAATCTACATGTGTAATTGTTATAATAATTTTAAGAAGTTAAAATAGTGTTTAATTTTAAATATTTAATTTAGGTGAGTTAATTCTTTTTATCTATTTATTCGCCATTAGTTGAGTCAACAGATTTAATTCTGTACTCACACAAAATTAATTAGATCAAACTTACTGACTTTTTTTCACAATACATGGAATCGTTTGAATAAACTAATCACTCTATTTGCAATGGATCGATCTGAATAAGTCGAATTAGTCTGTGTGCTATTGAGTAAAATTTTGCAGGAATAAATGGCAACATTTTTATCATAGAAAAATAAGGTATATAAGATGTTGCACTTTAAAAAGGTTTTGTATAGTTCACACAATGTTTTTCAAGTTAGGAGTAAAATTAGAGGTGAGAGGTGAGAGAGTTGAGAAGCTAATAATTTGAATGTATAGAGGGCAATTAAGGGAAGGTTGAGTCCAATTTTCTCCCTCTCAATAAATGTTTTTGGTTGAATAAGGAAAATAATGGCCTCCAATTCAGAAACCAAATCTCCTTCCAACCACAAAGGTCAACGCCATTCTCGGTCTTCAATTCGTTGCACGTTCTCTTCTCTCTATTACCAACACTTGTTCTAACTGCCTCATTGCCTCATTGCCTCATGCTCCACCCCACCATTCTCTATGTTTTCCGGGTATAGTTAGTCTCAAACTCTTTCACCATTTTTTTAGTTACAAAAATCATATTTTTTTTTCTAATAATTATAAAAAAAGTATGGTCAACAAACATTTCAGATTGACTCATCTGAGTAAAACTAAGCAGCCGTTTATCTAATTAACAACGAACATGGACACCTTAACCAACAGTTTTCTGATATTTTTTTTGTCATCACTTATTTTTTATTTCATAGTATCATATTTGAAAACTCTTGGATGTAGACCCCCATGGTGAAGAAATTATAGAGTGGTCCTGAGTGATATATCACCTTTGTCAATTCTCCATATGACATGTGTAATTATTAATTTTTTCGTTTTCGTAAGAATATTAATATAAACTTAATGATTCTTTAATCCATTTTTCTTATATGAACATAAACCTAATTTCTCATATTTGTATATACTAGAAAATAGTTTATTAACTTATCTTGTGAATGATACAAACTTCACATATATACAATTTATTTTGCAGGTGCAGCATTATAGCAATTCTATGGTGCAGAATTATAACAATCATTTTTTAATATAAACAATTTGATTTGTAATCCTAATTATTTTTTACTATGACAGAATTTCTATACATAAATAACCAAATTTCTCAATTTATTGCTATATCATAAGTATGATATTTCTATACTTAATATATAATTAACATATAATGGTTTTTATAATAAGAAATAATTTATTAACTTGTCTTGTAAATGATACAGACTTCACATATATATAACTTATTATGCAAAATTATAATCATCATTTCTTAATATAAACAACCTGATTTGTAATCTTAATTATTCTCTACAAGATATAGATATGACAAAATGTCTATATATAAATAACCAAATCTTCCAATTAATTGCTATATATACTTAACTTATAACTCCATTAGTTTACTGTATTAAAATGGAAATGAGAATAGATAGATAATAAATATTAAAAAATGAGAATAAAAAATGGACAAACATATTTTTAATACATATATGAAAGTGTGACGTGTTAAATATATTTGCATATGTTGAAACAATTAGAATTGAATCACCAAATATTTGGTTTCCTAAGAACAATAAAAGAGAAATTATTATTATATATACATATAACATTAAGTTTTTAATAACATTTAGCCATGTATTATATAAAATTAATTAAAGCAGTAATAATAGTCTCTAACTACTTAATAATTTGTGTGATGAATAAGTGAGTGAGATATTGGAAAAATAAAATATGAATAAAAAGTTAGTAAGGTTGAATGTTAAAAAGTAATGACTTATCATTCCTCCCTATATTTGTCTCTCTCTGGTGGTGTACAACACTGACATGTAGTATCCATAGAACATTATTCTAAGCTCAGTGTTATAAATCCCTCAAGAGAAGAAGTCTCTCGACATCTCACAAACAAAACTCTCTCTCTCTCTCTCTTGATGGAGCATTCTCTGAATCCTTCTATGGGAAAAGCAGTGTCTGGAAGTGCCAACGAGGAAAGCGGGTGGACTTCTTACTTCGAAGATTTCTCCAATGGCACGGAGCAGCAAAGTTACTGTTCCAGCTTGGGTGGCTCCTCTTTGGTCTCAGATGCTGCTTCTTCTGCTGCATGGAAACTCTCACATCACAATCACCTTCTGACCTACCCTTCTGTTAGAGTTAGGGACTCATCTCATAATAATGTCTCTAAGAAACTTCGTTTCAAGAAAACAAGAACCCAACAGATATCAGATGATGATCCTTTGGAAGACACTGCTAGCTCCCCTGTCAATAGTCCCAAGGTATCTGATATACAACTATGATATAAGCATATAAGATATGATCTCATTTTTTGTTCTTTTCTTTTTTCTTGTGTATTCATGATGGAACTTCTCTGTGGCTTTCCATCTTTTACAACAGGTAGGGGACTTGAAGATTTCCAGCAAGATTGATGATCAACTTGATGGTTCTACTTCTAGGGTAACCCTGCTAAATTTATGATGTTTTTGTGATCAGAATGGAAGAAATAATAACTCTTTAAGCACTTATATAATCAAGTTATGCGGCTCATGATATGATGATGATTGTGTAGGGTAAGGGGTTTCACTCAGAGCGTTATCCAAACCTGCTGCAAACTGATGAGTGTGAGATAAATTTTGATGGAAACAATGTAGAGTGCACCGCAGACTTGAAGAAAAGGGGTCTTTGCCTTGTTCCATGGTCCATGTTGGTTAATTATTATGGGTGAATGGTACTTTTGTCTACTTTGTGTTCTTCTATGTAGCTTGACTTCTCAGGTCACGTTGCTGTAAACATAGCATGATCAGTGACAGAAAATCCCTGTATTATACCAATCATTGTTAACATGAATCATAGTAACCTGAGTCCATAATTTGTTTTGCTCATTTGTTCATGAACAGAGAAACCTAGATGATGTTGTGACATTCTACAAGGGAAGTGTGTATGTGCTCAACAAGTTATAAGAACAGTAAAAGAAGGTTATTGAAGGAGATAAGCTGCTTGAATTTAATGTTCAAAACATGTGGATGACATTGCATGATATTGATTTCAAATCAACAAAATAAATGTTGGTGTGAACAACTTATACAAGGGACACAAAAAGAACACTTTTCATGATGTTGTAGGTGAAAAGGGCTTTACTTAGATGGTCCAAGTGAAACCAGGTTGGTCAAAATGTATATGTAATGAATTAATAGTGTAGTTAAAATTATAACTATGTATTTTTAATTTATTTGCATGAAGGTTATTTAATTAAACTCTACTTCTCTTACTTATATATGCTTTAAAGTAAATTAAGAATGAACTAGATTAAATTTTCATTCAGTATTTAATTATGTAATATTATTTTATGACCAGCTAAATTGCAAAATCAAAGATTAGGAGCTACGGTTAATTAATTGAATGAGAGGCGATGGATGGTTTCAATCATGGTGACGATACTTAATTGATGGCTGGACAAAATTTTCAAATGGTTTGAAAACAAGAAAATAGCCATTTGTGTAGAACATGGAAAAACGAAGATTCGTGGGTAGCAGTACTCCACTTAATATTAATGATAAAATAATAGTGTGACTCAAGTAATATATTGATATATCTATACTTTTAATTATTGAATAAATTATGTATTAGACATTGTATTATAGATCGTGAGTGGACAATAGTTTACACACTAGTACTGCAAAATATCAAAGAAAAAAGGGTCATGTCACAATGCATCCATCTAAATCTTTTAATAATAATAATAAAGTTAACCTCCAAAAGTATATGATATCTCGTTATCTTAAATGAAGGGTTTAGAAAAAACCTAATAATTTAGGGAAAACACCGATTCAGTACAATTATATTTAAAATTTTTCATTTGACTATCTTTTTTAATTACGTTAGTAACTAATGTTGGGACAATTTAATAAAGAAAAACATTGTGATTTTAAATATTTTTTTTTGTGGTAAAGTCTTAACACAAGTCTAATATTTTTTAGATCAATTTAAAAGTAGTGCTTAGAAATGATTTTTTTTTTTTAATAATTAGAGCGAAGTATGCTTATAAATATAATTTTAGTGTTTTCTTTTAAAAAAAATTACACTACGACTTTGACTTCGTTTTGTTAAATTTGTGTAAACCAACTTTTAGTTTATGTCGAGTGAATTTATTTTTATGTACATTAAAAGGGTTAAAAGGAAATTAAAACAATTTTTTATCAACTTAAGTAACTTTACGTTAAAAGAAAGTAAAGTATTATATGTATAACCTTTATTACCTATATGGCAATTAGCATAATTATTTTCATTTTGGTAGAAAGAAATTTTTGTAATGTGAATGTGAGTAATAGTTAGTCTCTCAGATGTTTTCTCACCTATATAAAAAAAAACTAAAATTTATTCAACGTCTTTTACATTTTTAATTTACATAAACAATAACTTGAATTACACAAAAATTACATTAAAAATTGGCTCACACAAATTTAATTTAAAAATCAAATTAAAAATTGGTCCTTACAAATTTAATTTAAAAAAAATGGTGTATATAAGCGTGACTTCAATGTAAATTAAAAAAATATTAAAATCATACTCAAAAGCATGATCTCACAAGAAAAATCTAAAGTTAATTATATCTCTAAACATGACTTTTAAGTGAATTTAGAAATATATATTAATCATTGGCAGTTTTGTCAAAACGTGAAAGACAATTCTTGGAGATTGTAATCAACCACAGATTGCATTTAAAAGCTGCTAAATCCTATTATTAATAATTGAACAAGTTTGTCATTTATAGATCAAGTCAATGATGCTTAAGGCAACGGAACAAAACTAAAACTACTATAATCAAAGCAATAATTTGAAGATGTTCCAGATGAAGTTGAACTAAAAATACTTTTATTAAAAGAGTAGAAAATGCTATGATGATGTCGAGCTGATAATGTCAAGGTTATTCCAGAAGTTAAGATTGAGTTGAATATGATCTTTAACCATAGAAAATGTAGTCAAAATAGAGATAAAATTACTTGGACTGAGACCAAGTTAAAAATATTTTATTAGAAGTCGAATTTTTTGTGAATAATAATGATTTCTGAATGTTAAAACATATAATATCCTATTAATTCGTTGTCTGCAGATTCCATGTGGAACATTAGTCCCCTTTGAGACTGGTATATGATTTATTAATTGAGAAGATGTCTGTGCTGAATATACTATAATTATGAGTATATATAGCACTTTATTGTTTAGTAATATGATACCTACTCTAGCAGAAAGAAAATAAGAACACTGAACCAACCACGAAAAAGATACATTGGCAGGCTTCCTTGTACCCTGGAAAATGTTTAATTTATAATAGAATACATAAAAAATATTGAAAGGGAGAAAATTAGATGGCTAGATTTTAAAAAGTTAATTTGGTCTCTTGCTTCCAACTGGCCCTTCATTCAATAAGAATATTCTGAAAACGGCTGCAACAAATACCCCTCCATGTGAGCACTGAACAAGAACACCGCACACTTTTTTTAAACATTTGCTTAGAAACACTCCACAGTGACAATGTTATCTTTCACCCTCTATATTAGAGTTACTTTTAATTATAATACATTTTATATAGTGAAACAATGAAAATCTTTGAAAGACTTTGCAGCTAAGTAGATTCATAGATACAATTATAAACACATTAAATTATATATAGACGACTTTGACAGTTGTAAAAAATATTATCGATTTTTTTTTAACAGCCAAAAATAAATAAAATTAAATGAAGCATTTTAGGGGTGTTCTAACATGTTTACAAAATAAAATACCAATGTACGGGTAATCAATGAAAGGATAACAATACAAGGTCAAACCAATATAGACTACGGAAGGAAAAGAAAACACTTATCACAATTCTACACGGCCCCCCAAGTAAACTCAATTGATAATAAAAAAAATACCTCGTACCCAACACCTCGTAAATGCCTTTTTCATTACGACAATCTAGTTCCAACTGTGGCCCGCTCTCTTGTGTATTTGCACCTGCAAAATAAGGAAATTCGAAACTACTACACTAGTAAGAGCAGATGTATTATCCATTGGATACAAATCCCCAACAAACTCCTCTTACACATCTACGAGTTCTAATCCAAGGTATCTAGACATTTTAAAGGTAAAAAATGTCAATCCAAATATGAGAAAGTGACTCTCTTAAACTTGTTCTTAATCCAGAACCAACCCTTTAACTGAGCTAGAGTAAATATTTCTTTATCATCTACCACTCCTCTGTTAAATATCACCTTATTCCTGTGATTGCAAATTTCCGTCACAATAGCCACCCAAATCCCTTTCCAAGCAAGATTAACACAATGATGTTGGTCCATAAGACTGAAACTCATGAAGTAAGAAAAGATATATTTGTGTCTGATAGTGACACTCCCGACCCATCTCTCACATTGATCCCAAACACACTAGGCCACCTTGTACATAACAAACAAGTGAAGACCCGTCTCTGCATATTGTTGACACAGTGGACAAGATAAGTTCGATAACTGCATACCTCTTAAAGCTAAATTAGATCTGATAAGTAATCTATTCACCAATACTCTTCAAGCACATACCAATGCCGATGGAGCTATCTTGAGAGTTTATAACAGTTCAAATTCCTCATATGTCTGCATCTGGTCCTCCATATATAACACATTGTATCCAGATTTGACTGTGTATTCTTGTTTGGAAACACTATCACCTATCCACGCTAACTTATTCTGTTTTACTTTATTGCACTAGACTTTAGAGATCAAAGCCAACAGTTGTTCTTCTTCGTGCTTTTCCCATACAAATCTCTCTCGTCTCCATGTAAGACTCTAGTTAGTATTAGGTATTCAAGTGTGAGTCTAAGTCTCACATTGAGTAGAAATGAGAAAGTTGAGCAGCATATAAGAAAGAAGACCAACAAACCCAATGTCTTAAGGTTTTGAGTTGAAAGTAGTGTCATTTCCTTATATGTTGGCTCATATCTCATTGTTAGAGATCTTCTCGCTATTTTTCTTGATATTACCGATAAAAAGAATACACCAGAGAATAATGGTTATTAGGTATGAGTATATACGACCAATCTTGATATAGAACAAACACCTCGCTAATATTTATTATTTGTGTGTTTATTTTATTATATGACTTATATTTCTCTTTCACGTTACATTTATACATGACAACTTATCGAAATAATAATTTTAAAAGAGGTATTTTTTATTTTCTCTGAATGAAATAAAATAATTAAAGGATGCGTTAATTATTAGAACTTAGTCATTAAAAAATATACAGAATGGAGATGTAAAATAAATTAAAAGTTATTTTGATTGATTTTATCATTTCTTATAAAACTTTATAGACTAAAACTTGACATTTACAAACTTTTTATTATTAAGAAAAAAAATAGGATTAACATTGATATTGTATCAAGTCAAAAGACTCATTCTATAGTGGTGGAAGTTAAGTTATTTGTGTCAGTTTATATGTAGAACGTTAGTAGTGTTGACTAAACACGTGTTAAGTGAAACTTATATATTAAGTAATTATTAAATGATAGTGAGAGTCTAGTATATACATAAAAAAGAAAATTAAGTATTTATTAAAAGTTAACATTAATTTAGCCTACACAAAATAAAAAAAAAATTAAAAAATTAAATTTGATGTTAAAAAGCATATGCTTTAATTAAAAGAATATAGTTAATATAGTCGATCTAGACCACACTTAGACAAAAATTTTAACAGAAAATATATATTATAGAGTCGATTACACCAACACTAGGATAAAAAATAATAAAAATATTATTATTTTATCTATATGACCAAATTTAAATCTAATTGTGAATTGAGAACTGCCTATATAAATATGGATATAAATATTTTGATGATTTTGAATTGCATATAGATAGATGATTTTGAATTGCTTATAAATATACATATGATTCTCAATTGTAAACCAATTTATTATACAAACACATTAAATTGCTATTAAATCCAAAATGAGATTGCATTTCTAAACATTAAAAAAATGAATTTACGAGAGTTATCTACCAATATATAGCTAAATTTCATATCATAACTCTGTAGATATCAGATATCAGTGTATCAATGTTAATTCAAAATTCAAAATCAATATCAATATCAATGTAGTAGCTCATGATATAGCCAAATTTATATCAAAACTCCAAAACCAATTTCAATATAACAGTTGCATACATAGCCCAATTGCATAATCCAAAATCAATATCAATGTTAGCTTAATATATAGCCAAATTTCTTATGAAAGCTCTAAAAGTAATTTCAATGTAATAGTTGCATATATAGTCCAATTGCATACCAAAACCAATATCAATTTCAAATCCAAAATCAATGTAATAGTTGTATACACATAATCAAATTCAATTATAACACTTAGTAATCAATCAATAGCTAATTGAGTTATACTTATTGAAGTGTCCTTAATCATAATTAATTATTATTGTATCACATTAGCTCTTTCAGTGGATGCATTAACTCTTTCATTATTGCATAACTATTTTAGTTGTTTCTAAGACTTGTTGTTTAAGTAATTCATTTTGAGCTAACTGCTCACTATTATTAATAGTAGAAGCAAATAAGGAGGGTTAAGTGAGTGATGACACTCCATGATAGAAGTTAGCAGCCAAATTCTTAGTGTCATAAACTCTATCTATATTTTTCCCTCTAGCAACATCTTTCTAGTACCAAAGCTTTGTTATTACATTTACGTGGTGGACATTAGAAGTTGATCCTTCAAAAATCTCTGATTAAATGGTCCTTAACCACTCATGATAGGTTTCCTAGACAATTATTTGAAATTGCAAATGTCATTAATTTATGTTAAAAATATAATTAAAGTGACAAAATTTAAATGATAATTTACATAAGTAGGTTTCCTAGACAATTATTTGAAGTTGCAAATGTCATTAATTTATGTTAAAAATATAATTAAAGTGACAAAATTTAAATGATAATTTACATAAGTCTCACAGGTAGGACTGTCTATCCAATCACTCTTCTTGTTAATTGTTAATGTGAATGACGAGAAATAATTCATTTGGCTCAATAAGTCCTCCATATTTAGGTTCTTGATAAATGATGTACGGTTACAAATCATATTTTTTGCATAACTTAATTTAATTACATGTAATTTCCTAGACATAAGTCATGAATAATATTTATCAAGCTCAATTAATGTTTAAGTATGATTTATGACTAATTAAGTGCAATATTTCACTCTGAGTTGAAGACCAATTTATTTTGTTTTGGGATGATTTATTTTTATTTTTTATTTATTTTTTTTAATTTTTGGGTATCTCAATAGTTAAAAAGTTCACCACATGCATCTTCTCTTATCCTACTAGCTCTAGAGTTCTATACCCTAATTTTACTAAGCATGCCACATATGTGTTTTCTCACTTTTTAGTAATAAACTTTCTAATTTGTCCTTCATCATGAGAAGTGTTAAGTCCAATTCACTCACTCTAGTATGCAAAAATAAGAACACTTTAACCATATTAAAGCATGAGTGAATTATAATTTCTTATAATTAATAATTAAAGTCCTCTTAAATTCAATCCACCACCTAAATTGGATCTCTTCATTCGTTACTTTATAATGATAGTAGTTTTTAAACACTCATAACATATCGTTGGTTAAATGGACACCAACAAATATTAATTAAATTAAAAAAATGATAATATTAGTTAACTAAACGTTGCTAAATAACATTCGTCAATCAATTAATTAAATACATCGATAGTCTTCCACACACCAACACTAAAAATCTATCTTTTAAAAAATAAACATACAATATTTACGTCCGTTTAACCAATAAAATTTTCAATATTTTAGAGTTGATTAAACCAATATTAATATTTGTGTTTATGAATATTTTCTATAATTCAACGTCGGTTTAAATCGACATATAAGTTTTAAATAAAAATTTAAAATATTTTTATGACTCTGTATATATTTATAAAATGAATTATAAATCATTTGTCTTCCATTAGATTTAAGCCAACACTAGTTTTGGTAGCTAAGAAGTCGTTTTCTTATAGTGAAAGTAATTAAGATTCTCAACCTCAAAAATACCTATAATTTATTACAAATTGCCACTATGTACAGGTTCTCATTCAGTCAGCATCAAGTTATGGTTCAAATCTTCCAAATGAATCAATGTGCTCTTCAATGCTGAAGCCCAATTTGTTCTATTCATGCATGCTTTGTATATAAGCTTTGCCTGTCGCCATCACAAATCAATAATAGAAATGGCAGAAACTGTTGACAACAATCTCTGTCTACTTTCATGCCATGCCAATATCAAAGTTTGCACATCGACGAGGTTGGATAGGACTGAGACATAAAGAAAAGAGAAATGAAATGCATTTTTGTCAAATAGTGCATAAGCATTTTTGTGGAAAAACTTATGATAAAGGAGTAAAGTGTCTGTTGAATGTTCCAGTAGTTCATCTTTGTTGATAGTTTAATATTTTTGCTATTTAGGTCGTGTTTTTCATCTGTAAATTCAAGTAAAATAAATCTAAGTTCAGTTTTACTTGTATTAATTAACCAATGTTAGGATTAGTTTGAAAATTTAATTATTATTTAATCTCAACAAAAACTGGTTTACGTTAGTAATTTGGTAACCAGTCAAATACTTAACTGCCACTAATGATGTGATTAATGTTACGGTGGTAGATCAAAGGTCCAATCCAAAGCTGAAACCTGACAAATTTCAACTTCACCTTTTATAGCATTTGTACATTCTACACTGATCCATCTGTTGGGAGCACTGTGTGGATCAACTATCAATCCCATCATCTTCCAGCATTAATCTCTTCACTGAGGCGACATCAGAATGCTTTTTTGTTGCAATGTATCTATACAAGCTGACACACTTGCATGATGTGACGTGCAATGATTTAGACTGTGTGTCAGTGACTGTACATAATTACCAAGTGAAATATAGAAATAGAATTGAAAGCATGAAAGGTATTCTTTTAATTTCTTTCATCTAGTTAGTTGGATATGCATTCAAGGATTGAATATAGAATAGTTGTTTCAGTTTGCTATGTGTACGTACCCTATAAACGAATGAATGCATGCTTATTTGTAGGGGAGAAAGGGAAACAGGGTTCTTAGGTCACTAGGTATACGTACGGTAACTAGGTCAAAAAAATTCTGTTTGATGGTGGTCACGTAGATATAGTATGTATGTTAATCTTACCAAACATCTTAGGTCCTGGTTATGGTTTATGGAGCATGGTTATCGATTTTGAGATTGGTTGTATAATTAAATTGCACTTCCTATTACATTAAGAGTCATTTAATACTGCATGCTTTGCATGAGTTTGGGTTTGATGACATGTTTTTTTTATAATGATAATCATGCTAGAAATACAATTAGTTTGTTTATAACTAATCATCTAATTGTATTACTATGGTATATTGTAGATGATGAAAAAATATTATCTTTAGCATAAATAGGTGCATTGAGTGCATTATTATTTAGAATGCTAATAGGATTTGGTTAACTACTTTTTCGAATAAGGTAGTCATTTGAAAGACTTGAAGGACTATTAGGACTAATGTTGTGTTTACTTCTTACGATTTTCTATAATCGACGATTGAAAAGCGAGAGTGGTACATGTTTATATAAGTGAATTAACACTAATTTGTGAGAGTGAAAAAGTGGGACAGGAGGAGATGAGCTTCGGCTTAGGTAAAGATGATTAGAGAGCAAAGACACCTAGACATCATGAATTATCGATTTTAACCTCTTTATCATATTTTAATATATTTTATTTTATTAAAATTATAATTTTTTTAATGTTTATAGTTTATTTTTTACATATTATTTTGTTACTATAATATTAAATCACTGAAAAATGATTTTTTAATACATCACAAAAAGAATTTATGAATTAAATTAATAAATTTTTATTTTAAATTTAATTTAATTTCAAGACTAATGGTATAATTTTACATTCTCATAAATTTTAAAAAATAAAAAAAAATATCATCTAAATCAAATTAATTATATCTTATTTTTAATTATTTTTAATCTAAAGATAAATTTGTAATCTTGCAATTTTATTAATTAAAAATAATTATAATATCATTTACATCTATCATATCATTCACAAACTCTCATAAATTTTTCATTCAAATCCCTTCAAATCTCACTATCTTTTCCTTAATTCAAATAACAAAACTTTTTACACACTTTCATCTCAAATCCATTTTTTTAAATTCATCTCTTAGTTCAAACAAAGCCTAAATATAAGAACTATTTTCTTATATGGATTGGAGCATTGAAATTCTCCATTTCCTTCCATTAATTTTCTGCCTATGAAAAAAAACACAAATAGATATATAAGGTTAGATTCTTAATAAATATAAAGAAATATAAGAACTATTTTTTTATATGGATTGGAGCATTGAAATTCTCCATTTCCTTCCATGCTGATAAAAAAAAAAAACACAAATAGATATATAAGGTTAGATTCTTAATAAATATAAAGAAAAACAATATTCTCATATTTAAAATAGTGTTTGAGTTCAATTACATGTCAACACTTTATTTAAATGTTCTTGATATAACACTTTTAGAATTATTATGATATATATATATATATATTTAAATACGTTTTTTTAAATAATATTTTTTTATCAACAATAAAAATTAAATTAATATAAAGTAATTAAGGGGAGTTCAACCCATTATAACCCACCTAAATAAGGGATCCACCAGAACATAGAGTAGAAAATACTATTATTTGAATCCCATATATCATGTACTTGCCTCAATGGAAAAACGAAAAAAAGGCTTACATTCCTTTGTGAACGCGTGCCATAGACAAGATACTCCCACCAGCCTACATTCAGACAATGACAGGGACAATTTTTCTTTTTTAATAGCGATGAATAAAATAAAAAAAAAATACTTAAGGGATATTAAAAAAGAATACTTAAGGGGTATTTTAACTCTATTACGTAGAGAAACTATCATTAAAAAAAAAAAAGTAATACTTCAACTAACAACTGTACTCCATGCATTATAAGTTGTATAGGATTTAGGATTATAGATTATAGTTTGTATATGTTTGGATAATCACACTGCCAATATACTCCTCTAAACAGACTCTGTAAATATATCATACAACTTGATAATAGAAACTATTTGACAACTTAACTTAAGATTAATTGCAGAATTAGAAGATATTTATTATAAGGTTATTGTTATTTATTGTATGTTTTGGTTTTTGTTTTGAGATATGATATCCATAATTATTTGTATTGAATAAAGATAATTTAGCTTATTTTGATTGAAATTTGTAATATTTTGATAAGAGGTCAATATATAATACAACTTGATAATAGAAACTATTTGACAACTTAACTTAAGATTAATTACAGAATTAGAAGATATTTATTATAAGGTTATTGTTATTTATTGTATGTTCTGGATTTTGTTTTGAGATATGATATCCATAATTATTTGTATTGAATAAAGATAATTTAGCTGATTTTGATTGAAATTTGTAATATTTTGATAAGAATTAAGTAGAATAAAAAATAATTATTTTGTATCTGGATTTGAACATTTTTAAAGTGTTTTTATTTATTATATTTATTATTATTTATAAAAAAAAGTTGACAATTACAAGCGACATTAACGCTGCCTTTGCTTCTATGAAAGCATTATTTATAAGAAAATAAAAGTAAATAAGTCATTTGTATGTGTTAATTTGTAAAGAAATGAAAGAAAGAATTTGCAGCCAAAAAAATATTATGAGAAGAAATAAAAAAAAAAAAAAAGCCAACCACGTAGGATAGCATTACGAATTTTATCTTTGTGTTTGTTATGGAAATAGTTTGTTTATTTGATTTTGTTTATATTAAGCTTTTCATATGTATTAATTAGAAAAACAATTTTCTAACAATTTTTTTAGATTGTTGAAAAATAAAAGAAGGAAAATATTATATGGTAATAAATAGTGCAATTATCTTTTTGCTCTGATCCAGAAGCCACGTGTTACAGTTTGGGTCTCCCAGTGTTTATTGTAATATTTGTATATTTGTATAAAATATAGTACATTTTATTACAGCTTATAATAATTTTACAAATTTTAAATAATAGTAATATATAGCATTATAAAAGTTTATTTCAGAAAAAATAATACTAAAATATTTGACGTAGAAAATACAAAAATAATTGAAGAGGTGAATTGCATATATTCATTTAGGGTTAGAAATAATTTATATCCGTGACATACATATATTATATTAATTTGAAATAAATTTTATATGTAATTAAATAATTAATTATATTTTTTTAAAATTAATTTTAATCACAAAGGTAAAATTGTAGGTTACAATTTTATCAATTAAAATATTTTTTTTTATCAATTACACTTATTAAATCATTCATTTTTAAAGCCAAACAAAAGTTACTAAAGGAGCCCTAAACTATTAAAGACAATTGTTCCAAAATAAAGGAAAAAATTCTAGTTAAATTTAAAATAAAAGAAGATATTCTGGTTAAATTTATTTAAGATGAAAAGTATAACAAGCTTTCTTTATTTGTGGAATGTATAATTTTGGTTTCGTCAATTAAACAATAGTTATATGTTCGTTTTCATCACACCTCACTAATAGAGTTATTTTGAGATATTTTGTGTTCCTCACACCTCACATTTACTTCTTTTTTGGTTTTTCCATTCCCTTAAACAATACCAAACAGGGAAAGGATCTGTCTGCGAATCCTTATTATTGTTGTCTCTTTTAGTCATTCCAAATTGAGTGTGGTAAGGAAGTTCGATGTGAAGAAGGAAAGAACAATGTTATCAGGTATGAAATATATTAAAAAAAATACTTAACTATAAGATATCAGATGATTCAACAGTGTCTGAAATTGTTCTAAACATCTTAGTACTGAAATTTGCTTCTGGTATCACTGCTAACCTTTTGCAAAGTTTGGTTCTAAATATGATTATTCAAAAGGAAGACACATAACTTAAATCCATATATTTTTTAAAATCATAGTTTTTCCCTATCCAGAAACTAGTCTTATTGGCAGTACTACTGTTACTGATTTAATGAGTTTTTACAAACATAATAATAGAGACCAGATTCTTCGTTTACATTAATCCTACTGCAACATTATCCCTAGTTACTTAATTTACCTTGCCCCCAGCAAAAGCATTGCCAAATGCAAGCAACCACCAACTTGCAATAAAGTTGAACTGTGATTTAAGCACTGTACTTACTCTTCTGATAATTTTTTCGGTTTTTTTATTTTGTTGTAAATATATCCAAGGTTCTTAATTTGCTATATTCAGAAAGGCATGATATCTGCTTAATTTTTGGTGTATGGTGATCCAAACACATAGAAAGCCAAACCAAGAAGTGAATGAAGCATTTGATAGCCCAAAAAAGAAACATATATTCAGTTTTGAAATCATGGTCCCCCACCAAGTAACTGAACATTAATTAGCATCAATCATGTGCCACCCTCTCACACTTAACCTAGTCACATTCTCTTCTGTAATGAAATTTTGTATTGCTTGGTGATGTGTACTGCGTTGACTTTTGTAGGAACATGTTTCTCCTGTGCCCCGCCACAAGAGTTAAAGGTCCCAGTGAATTGAAGCAGCTTGGTACAACATGACAAGTTTATATGCTTTTTCCGTTGAACTTTGTCTACCATGCAATATTGGAAGAATTAATATATGGCAAATGGTAATCAGATATGTCATAATTTTATTTATGGACCTCATAATTTTTTTCTTTAATAGCAAAGAATGAATAAAATAAAAGTAACACTTAAAAGTATTCCAATCCTTATACAACATACCTGATCTAAGAATAAGTGTCACAATTATCAATTCCATACAGAAAGACACTTTACTAAACCGATCAAAAACCAAGATATTAGGAAGATTTGAAAAAGAACAGAACCACATACATAATCCACAACCAACCTTTAAATTGAGCTAGACTAAAAATTTCATTAGCATTCACAATCCCACCCTTAAATATCACCTTATTTATGTGACTTTATACTTCCAATACAATGACTACCCACAACTCTTTTCAAATTCTATTACACTTTATTTTTGACCCAATAAATAAAAACTCACCCTTTCAGTTAATTTAATTTGAGCACGTTGATTTAGAAAATGTTATCTAATTTCCATCGACATAAACAATTACGTAGTTTTATTATTCAAATGCCATGTACTGATGTCTGCATGTTACAAACAACCAGAAATAGGACTCTCTCTTTAACACTGTGCTACGAGAAAAGTCTAGAAGAAAGAATAAAGATTGTAAAATCATAATCTTTTATTAAGCAAGGAGAAAAGAATAAAATAACATACAAGATTCACCAATTTCACAATCTTTAAATTCGGAAGGAAGATAAAGGTGAGGTTTTATAACTTAACAACACCTTATATAATAGAATGTTTTAGGTAGTCGGGAATAAAAGTTTGAAAGATTAATTAAGTTAGTTTGGGTTTTAAAAAATAATATCTTTAGGAAATTAAGGAATATTTTTAAATTGAGTTTTTCAGAAACTTATTTCGAAAAAAATGAGAATTTATCTTTTTTTTCGATGATTTTTTTACTGCAATAAAAATATACCTAGTTTTTTAAATAATTTAATTTAATGTGATATAACTAAAATTTACAGTGAATATGTTACATTACTTTTTAATTCCAGAAAATTTATATAAATATTTCAAAGAATATTTTTGTCATATATCATATAAATAGGAATTTGTGATTATTATGAAAATAATTGTCTCGTACCAAACACTACCTTAATATTTTAAAAAATATTTTGTATTTTTTAAAAAGATATTTATGATATTTTATGTACATGATAACATTTTTTCATTTTATTTTTATTAAAAATATATAATTAAAATATTTTTACTTTTAATTCCTTTTTTTACCTTGCTTCCCTAAATTAAACATTTGCAAAGAAAAAAAAAATGAATTCTAATCTTACATGGAAAAAAAATACACTGTAAAGAACTTAATTTTCTTAATGTCTACTTTACACGAAATTAGTTGAAAATGTCACATATATTGACTTGCAAACATAATATAAATACTAAATTCAAAATAATTAAGCTCAGATATCTTAATAAAGAAACTAAATATTCCTAAGTCATCAAAAAGCCGCTTGCTTAAACATTTTTGAAACGTAATTCTTTATTGGAATATATATTTAAAATTGAAAAAAATATATTGAAAACTAACTCTTTCTTTTAATAACCAAATGACAAGTAACTTTTAATGATAAAAATATTAAATTAAGATATTTAATTAAAATATAAATTAAATTATTATTAATAGAAACAGTGGTAAGATGGTTGAAGTAAAAATCGGTTGTCGAAGTTTCACAATTCTTTAAAATTGACAATAATTACAATTTTTTAAAGTGAAATAAAATAAATAGAAGTTGGAAATAACAAATTTTAAATTTTCTAAAAATTATATCAAGGAAATACTTTTTTATTATTTTAGTGATGAGAACAGAAATACAATAAATAAAAATAGGGTAGAGAAAAAAGAAGCACAGGCTGAAATTTAATTTGTTTGATTAGAGAAATTAAAAAAGAAAGTGACAAGGTTATTTGATTTTAACAGAAGAAGGAAAGAAAAATTAGAATAAATATAAAAATATTATTATAAGCATCTTCTCTGTAAAAAAATTAATCAAGTATATCATATACTTTATTATATACAAACTTACAAGGAATGAACTCCAATCAATGAATTATGAATGTCATTTAATTGATTGTACTAACATTATAATTGATTATGTTTAAATAAAAATAAATAATGATTCAATTATGAAATCAATTAGAATGTTCAAAATTCAATATAGAAAACTACTGTATTATATCTTCTTTACATCTGAAGCAGGGAAATAAGCTTACCCTTTTTTGAAATGTCTTCACTGGTTGGATTTGGAGGAGAAGGAATGTTATTTGATGTATCTTTATTCCTTCTGACATTCTCTGTGATTGTATATGAAAATGGCCGGCAAGTAACAACCTCTGCACAAACTGAACAACTTTTTAGGAATAATATCCATTCTCACTTATCACGTATCTTTCTGGACGGCAAAAGGTTCCACATGTTCTCTTTTTTCTTCCTCTATAACACAGCCTACCTCTAATATTTTAATTTGCATCCCCTAATTAATCTTGGTCTGTAACTGTGGTAGGTAATTGAAGACAAACTAGGGAAGGTTCCATCAATTAATATGTGAACTGTGTCTCAGCCTAAGCCATGTGCAACATAGGCCATGTTTCTGCACACATAATAGTGTGATTAAAGTATTAAAATGGAGTCATTTTTTCTATATATAGGAAATGTGTAATTACTTTTTTATTTATAAAATAAATAAATTGTGTTTATCTGATATGATTTTATATTAAAAATAGTATGGTGGGAAAATGATATGAGAACTTTTTAATTTTAATTAAAATTGTTTCAGTGAGAAAAGGTAAAATAAAAATCATATCATCTTAATACAATTTTAATAATCATCACAGTTGAATAAAATGACTTTTGTTCTTCTCTTTCTTAATTATATTAAAATTTAGTATTTTTTCATAAAGTTCTTTTTTTTTTATTGATTTGGATTGAAGTATCTTCCGTATAATTTAACGATTTTTAGGTCTTCTTTTCTGAACTACATTAAAATTTGATATTTTCTAAAGTTTTTTTTTTATTGATTCGGGTTAAAGTATTATTAGGCCATTCTGATGTAATTTTAATAACCTTTACATCTTCTATTCTGAATTTGTTCTAAATTTGAAATTTGTTATTTTTTCACAAATTTCATTGTTTATTAGTTTGGGTTAAAATATTATTCTGGTGCATTATTTCGTGTAATTATAATGAATTATTAAAGTCGTGACATCATAATATTATTTTCATTTTATCTTTTTTTCGCTAAAATTGTGTGTTATATAAGTACTATTTTATTCGAAATTAAAAAAATAGTGAAATCATTCCCATTACTCTTTTATATAAAATTGTGTATCGCATATGGTAAATAAAAAAAATTACTTATTTTCATAAATATGCAAGAAAAATTATACCATTTTAATGTTTTAAGTAAGTTGTGTAGCTTATGATAAATTAGTGTATGTAATGCATCCTAATTAATTAAAGCCATGAATTTCTGATGAAAAGGGGAAAAAATAACACAATATAATGATTGTCTCTTGTATAGTCCAAAAAATTCTCTGAAACCTGAAGGAATTTTACTGATTTAGGCCTAGTTATGAATCTGCATTCATTACTTATTTGGAAACTCTTAAAGCAAGTAACCCCTCGGGCCTCTCCTCTAGGGTCCTTATTTGTACCAATTGGCCTTTTTCTCACAAAGGAACAACGAAAAATCTTAAAGCAAGTTAATAATATATCAACACCACAAATAAAATACCAAAGCAAGCAATATAAGAAATGTGCTTTTTGAAATATAAAAAAGGCTAACAGGGTGAATAATAAATTCAGGATTTTTGGGCTTAAATGCTTATAAATAAGGTGACAATCACAGTTGTAACAATGATAGTGAAATGATAAATAACACTAAATAATTGTGACAGTTGTTAGGTGCTTGTTTATATAAAAATATTTCCATATGAAATTCTTTTTTTCGTAGCAAATATTTAATGAATCGAGCAATTAATTATAATGAATAAGATAGGTTTATCTTACAGTATTTTGTAATTTATTTTCAGATAGCAAATATTTCCATTTCTTTTGCCTTAAATTTTTTTAATTAGCCATTTTTTATCATTTTTAATAAGTTATATCATTTAAAAGTAATTATCGCATACCAAATATACATTACAATTAACATTTAGCTTTTTTTTTCATTTTTATCTTTCCAAATTCGTTTAATCTCTTTTCAATTTTTCATTTAAAATTTCCTTTTACTTATATTACTATGCTCAATCATCTAACTTTCGCTTCGGCCCATACTCTTTGACCCAATTTCATGACATTGTCACTTCAAGGTCTAATATTTTTTATCCTATAAATAATTTTTTTCACAATATTTTATTACATAATGAATATTTTGAAATGTAAATCTAAATTTTGAAATATCTTTTTCTGAAATGAAAACGAGAGGGGCAAAGATATTTATTTATACGGCGAAAAATTACTCCTTCGATTGAAAGAAATGTCTACTAAATGGACTTTTAAACTCCCACTGCGAATTGGGCCTTGGTTCTGTTAAATTTAAAATTCTAATTTCAAACTAATATAAATTTAATATATCCCATTTTGGTTAATTTTGAATATTCTTCATATATGTTACACATAAGAGTAGAAAATTGAAAAAAAAAAAAAACTGTCTTTTTTCAATTTTTCCTTATAATTTTTTCCGATTCAATTTTTTAAAACAATTCAATGCTTTAAAATATTTTGGATCTGATATTTACACATCAGTGTAAAAGACTAATATATACTAAACCTAATTCCCAAGGTTTAACATTGCTTTTCATTAGAATTTCATAATTTTATTTCAAAACTTTAAAACCAATGATAATTAAATTATTTCACTTAACAATAATAATAATAACTTAGCTATTAATTTCATGACATTGAATATGATTAAAAAAATTAATTATTAAATTTAAAACTTTAATATTAATTATATATTAACTTTCAGTAAATTTAGTCCTATCTCAATGAGTTAATTATTAGACAAAACTTAAAACATTACTCTTTACGTTTTTTATTAGATTTAGATTTAAGGCTAATAAGTTACTTTAGTAACTTATTTAACCCATAAACAAAAGTATTTTGCAAGCAATTATTTTAGGAGTTTTTAATTTATAAACAAAAAACTATTCCAGATTGTTTGCAGTGTGTAACTTAGTTAATTTTTTCCATCAGTCCTTATATTTGAATATATTTTTTATTATCATTAATTTTCTTTTATAAGTTATTATTTATTTTAATTTTATAAAGATAAGTAATTATTTCATTGTGTTTAGTATTTGTTGGGTTATTTTTTTAATTTTTGTATATAGTTTAAATTAAAAAAAGATTTAACATTATAAATTAAAGTAAGCAATGATGCTATATGACAATTAAACACAATGAAATTTGTGAAAAAAAAAAAAAGACGTAATACTAGTTTAAATTGAGAAATAAAAAATATATAAATTTCTAAAAAAATTGATTAATACTCGTCACATTAACTGATTTAAATAAAATGACTCGTTTAAATAAAAAATTATACAATTTTTAACAAATATATAAAACTAATAATTTATTTTTAAAAAATGTAATTATTTTAAAAATATCTAAAATTATAATTACTTAAAACTTATTTTCATTTAAAACATAAACAATTTATTTTTATACTTAAATTTATGTAATTTTATATTTTATCTTATTTTAGCATCGTGATTTATATATATAGTTTATCAAACACTTATAAAATAATAAGTTATCTTATCAACTCAAAATTTACAAGTCAAACACTTATTATTAATTAACTTGTCAACCAGTCTTGTTAATCACAAATTAAATTTTTTTCTTTCGTAACATATATTAATACAGTAATTATATTTTATACTCCTTCTTATGTATTAATACATTTATTTGACAATCTATGTGTCAAAAAAATAATATTTTATTGTGAGGTGACAAGTATCAATGTATTTTCATTTCAATTTTTCAGTTTCATTTATTTCTTCACTTCATCTTTTCTTAACTTTTTGTCTTCACTTCATCATTTTACTAAGCCTAGATTAGCGAAAAATATTCTCATTTTTCGTCTCCTTCTTCGTTCATTCGTTAAAAACCACTGGCGTGAACGTTTGCATACCGTGATAGTGCTTGTGAAGATATGGTGGTTCGAGTTTAGTTTATCATTCTCGAGTAAAGTTTTGTCTTTTATAGATGAAAAAGAAAGAATTTTTGGTCGTTTTACGGTTTAGTTTTTTTATTGACGTATGATTTTCATTAGAGGTTTAGGGATTTTATGTTTGAATATTTTTGTTACTTCATTATATGTTGTCAAGAAGGGTGGGTATGCTAAAAAAAATTGCTGAGGAATACTCATTTATTACATTTACCTATGTCTGATAAGATTTTATTTTTGAATATTTCAATTTTTAGTGTATTTCATCCATGGACACCATGAACACCAACAATATGTTATCATTGGACAATATTCCCATACATGAAGAATGTAAACCGTCAAATGAAGTTAATGATGAAGGTTTTGATAATATTGAACCTCTTGTTCCTACCTACCATGTGCTTTGAAAGTACAGATGAGACAAAGACTTTTTATAGACAGTATGCAATCAGAAAGTGGTTTGGTATTAGAATAAGATCGTTGAAGAAAGGAACCGTGAAAATCAAATAAGATACTTCATTTTAGTGTGATCGAGAGAAGGTAAATATGTATCAAACATCCCTGCTGGAAGGAAGTCACTTCCAACACAAGCCAATGGATGTGCCGCCCGTATTACCCTTACAAAAAAAGGAGGACAAATGGTACATAACAATTGTCAATAATGAACACTCCCATGACTTTAGTCTAACCAAGTCAAGATTGTTTCAGGGCAACAAAAAGATTAATCTTTAGGTTAAAACGACTATTAACTTAATTGATGAGGCTGGGGTAAGGAGGAATAAAACTTTTAGTCATTAGTCCATGCCACCAGAGATTACAACGTGATATGATATTAGAAACTATGTTTATGAACCAGTATTAATACACACTTATACGCACAAGTATAGTATGCGTTATATTTTAAGATGTATATTTCTGTACAAGTTTGTGAAATGACTTCAAAGTAATGAATCCAAAAATATTACATTTCGTTATCGTATAATTATAATTTAAATTTTTTTAAAATAATTACATTATTATTGAACTTTTTAGAATTTATATTTATTTTTTAAAAGTTGCGTATATTCTTTTTGGACAAGTCGATTTATTTAAATTATTTGATATAATGAGTATAGATCAAATTTATTTTTATTTACTTTATAAATTAATTTTTTTCATTTCTCAATTTAAACTACTGTTTTTTTGACAATTTTATATTGTGTAATTTTTACATTTTTCACTTAACTTCACGCAGTAAAATTATTACTTTATTTTATAAGGTTAATTTTTTTTCTAATTTGAATTACATGAAAATAAAAATTAACATAATAAATACTAAAAGAAATAATAATAAATAAAAATTATATTAAAATATATATAATAATAATAATAACAATAAAAATTAAATAAAATGCATGTTATGAGTTACAAAGTAGCTAAAAACTTCACACTTATAAATTAGATACTTTTTAAATAAACTACTTTAATATAAAATATTAATTAATTTATAAGCTAATAATAGTTTCTAAAATTACTAAACTATTAGCTACCTTATTAATATTACTAAACTTATTCTTAAATTATAACAATTATAAGAATACATTTTACAAATTACGAATAAAAATTAATGGTAAGGATTGTGGTCAGTAACTCCTAAACCCTACCTACATTAAATTAACCCTCTTTTCTGTCCACAGTTTTGGATTTTTCTTAATGTTTCTGCCACCATTTCAGTATTGCAATAATAGTCAATAAATGTATTTTTGTATTATGCTTCACTTTGTATTGGCCTGAAAAATCGTATGCAGAAACTAGTCAGCCAAATATGGAATAATAAAAATAAATTAATATGAATTTTTGTTTGTTTATGCCTTAAGTTTCTCATATCAGGAATCAAGTGCAAACGTTTTGACCCAAATTTTGTTCTGATAATACCAATTGAATCAAGAAAATCAATTTTAGGATTTCCGTAGATCAAATCAATATATAAATCTATAAAATAGTCATTACTATATAATCTCACACATAATATCAATGTATATAGTTTGAGATAATTTCAAAGTACCTCAAAATAATGAGTCCAAAAATATTACATCAATAATTAAACTAGATATAGAATAAAATGTAATATTTTTTGGTTCATTACTTTGATATATTTTGAAGTCATTTCACAAACTTATGTAAAAATATAATATAAATATGCATATTAATATTGGTTGTGATTTACAAAAGTAAGTTCATTTTATACTATTGTAAGTATTAATATTGCTTGTATGGTCAGAAATCTCTAAATGTTATCCCTCCTTTAATAAGAGAATATCTTAACTGAAATTTTGGCATCTCAAGTCAAAAATTAAATTCTTTTTTATTCTTAAATTATACCAATAAGAAGGATATGAAGTACGTTGACATTTGAACTAGATATATAATTATATAATGAAATGTAATATTTTTGGACTCATCACTTTGATATACTTTGAAATCATCTCACAAACTTGTATAGAAATACACGTCTTAAAATATAACTTTGTGTATTAGTACTGGTTGTGATTCACAAAAATAAGTTCATTATACTGTTATGAGTATTACTAGTTGTGTGGTCAGAAATCCCTAGAGATTACCCCTCCTTTAATAAGAGGACACCTTAGTTGAAGTTTTGACATCTTAAGTTAGAAATTAAATTCTTTTCTCTTGTGTGGTCAGAAATCCCTAGAGATTATCCCTTCTTTAATAGGAGGACACCTTAACTGAAGTTTTGACAACTCAAGTTAGAAATTAAATTATTTTCTCCTTAAATTATATCCATAAGAAGGATATGGAGTATGTGGAACATTTGAACTAAATATATAATGAAATGTAATATTTTTGGATTCATCACTTTGATGTACTTTGAAGTCATCTCACAAATTTGTACAAAAAGATACATCTTAAAATATAATACACATGTGCATATTAATACTGGTTTTGATTCACAAAATAAGTTCATTTTACACAATTGTGCATATTAATACTGGTTGTGTGGTCAGAAATCCCCAGAGATTTCAATAATGCTTGGCCATCCTCTTATTTTCCTAAGGCACGTCTTTGTTCAGAAACATAGTTTCTAACGTCACGCTAAAAAAATATGTTATCGTAGCCTCTTGCAGTATAGACTAATGACTGAAAGGTTTTATTTGTCACCCCAACCTCATCATTCAATTTAATAGTCCTTCTAACCTGAAGATTATTCTTTTTATTGCTCAGAAACACCTTGACTTGGTTGGACTAAGGTCATGGGAGTGTTCCTCATTAACAGTTGTTATGTACCATTTGTCATCCTCTTTTGCAAGGATAATGTGGGTGGGGCATTCATTGGCTTGTGTTAGAAGTGACTTCCTTTCAGTAGGGATTCTTGATACATATTTACTTTCTATCGAGCATACTAAAATGAAGTATATTATTTAATTATCAATTCCTTTCTTCGACGATCTTGTTTTAATACCAAATTCTTTTCTAATTGCATAATGTCTATAAAAAGTCTTTGTCTCATCTGCACTTTCAAAGCACATGTCAATGGTAGAAACAAGAGATTCCATTATCAAAACCTTCTTCATTAAATCATTTGACGGTTCACATTTTTCATGTATGGGAATATCGTCCAATGATAACATATTGGTGGTGGTCATGGTGTCCATGTATGAAATACACTAAAAATTAAAATTTAAAAATAAAACCTTATCAACCATAGGTAAATGTAATGAATGAGTATTCCTCAGTAATTTTTTTATCATACCCACCCTTCTCCACAGCATATAATGAAGTAACAAAAATATTCAAACATTCATATGTCAATAAAAAACTAAACCGGTCAAAAATTCTTCATTTTTGCATTAAAAAACCCATAAAAGACAAACCTTGAGAAAAATATACTAAACTCAACCACCACACATTCACTTCACAGTGAAAGTACTGTCATGGTATGGGAACACTTAGGCCAATGGTTTTTAAGAAAGTAATGAAGAAGGAGAAGAAAAAAGATAATGCTTGCAATTATGTGAACAAAAGAACAAACATAAAAAAAATATGTTTTAAAGCTAAAATGATAAAGTGAAGTGGGGAACGTTTTGAAATTTTATTTTTTATTTTTTGCACATGGGAGTATCAAATTAATGTATTGACACATAGAAGTGTTAAAATATCATTAGTCATTAATATTCAGAAAAAAAACTCACATTTTAATTGAAAAAAATAGTAAATATAACTTATATTTCGCATTGAAGTTTTCTCCTTTACTAATAAGAATACATTCACAATTTATTAGATAAGGCGTTACCCATAATTCAAGAAGTTTTTCTAAAATTTGTATCAATCAATACGGGGAATTGAACTTCATTAATTCTTGCCCATAAGCCGTTTAACTTTTAGATGAATAAAAAAAAGTTGAAATTAATTTAACCTATTTATTTTTGTACTTATTATAGATTTACTCTTCAGTTTTCATAATTTATTTAACATAAAATCTCTACTTTCTTCTAAGTTTACTACACCAGACACTTCTTGAAATAGTTTTTAAGAACAAAGTTGACATCTTTAACTGACAAATTCTGAATGTTCGGTGTCACGATAATCAAGAACAACACAGCACAAACACGTATTGAATGTACTAGTGCCATATCTCTAATGCTAAAGTAAACATATATATATATATATATAATCCACACAAATCCCAGAAATAAAAAGAAAAGACAAGAAGAAACAGCATAAGCAAAACCTCAGTTACAAATGAATTATGCAGAAAACCCCTTCACTGCAACCAATCAAAGCTTGATTTTGGATATACATTTGCTACCAACACTCCTAGAGGTTATGTTAATGGAGAAGTCACAAGTGCAATAAACCGTGGCCTTCAATTTGAAAATCGTGAGCATGTGAACTTTCCCTGACAGTGCAGCTGCTGATGTGAAATTCAACGATCCACTTAGAACATCTGCCAAAAATCTGTCATCAGAGACCAACTTTTGTAGCATGAAAACGGCCGAAGTTTCCACAGTTATCTGGTCACGTGCTGGCACGAACTCTCCCTCTATTGGAACTTCACCCACAAGGGTATCATGAAAATTCACGAAACCAGTGGCTTTGGGGTATTCAAAGCTTCCATAGTTTGGATTCCCCATAGTGATCACCATTGGAAGACTCACATTTGAAGTCAAATTGGTCAAAAGGGACAGGTCAAAGTTTTCAAGACCAACAGGTTGGACCATGATGTTAGGATCCTTAGGTTTGAAAACTGTTAAGAATAAGGTTACAGTGGCAATTGTAACAATGATGAGGAACAATAGAGACATGGCCAAGCAAATCTTGAGACCTTTGTTAGCCATGGTGTATGATTTTGGGTGGCTAGATGGGTATCACTGAGGGATGAGAAAATTCAATTCAATTCAATACAGTGAGTGGGTGACTATTTTATAGATATATAGATTGATTTGATTCAGGGAGATCCTAAAATTGATCTTTTTTTTCTTGATTCAATTGGTATTTATCAGAACAAAAAATGGGTCAAATCAAAACGTTTGCACTTGATTAATTCCTGATCTGAGAAACTTTAACGCATAAACAAACAAAAATTAATTCCGTATTTGGCGACTAGTTACTGCATACGTTTTGCAGGCCAATACAAAATGAAGCATAATACCAAAATGCATTTATTTGACTATTATTGCAATACACAAATCCTGGCAGAAACATTTAAGAAAAATCCAAAACTGTGGATAGAAAAGAGGTTAACTTAATATAGAGTTTATTAGGAGTTTACTGCCAACAATCCTTACCATTAACTTTTATTCATAATTTGTGAAATTTATTCTTATATTTTAAGAATAAGTTTAGTAAGATTAATAAGGTAGCCAATAGTTTAGTAATTTTAGAAACTATTATTAGCTTATAAATTAATTAATATTTAATATTAAAGTATTTTATTTTAAAAGTATCTAATTTATAAGTGTGAAGTTATTTCAGATAACTCATAACGTGTATTTTATTTAATTTTTTATTGTTATTTTATATATTGTAATATTTTTTATTTTTTTCTATTTTTTATTTTTTATTCTAGTATTTATTAAGTAAATTTTTAATTTTTTATGTAATTCAAATTATAAAAAAATTGAACCTTATAAATTGAATTAATAATTTACTGCATGGAGCTATGTGAAAATTACAGAATATGAAATTGTAAAAAACATCAAATTGAGAAATGAAAATTTTTAAATTTATAAAAATAAATAAAAAAATAAATTTGATCTATACTCGTTATATCAAGTAATTTAAATAAATCGACTTGTCCAAAAAGAATATACGTAACTTCTAAAGAAATAAATAGAATTTCTAAAAAGTTCAATAATAATGTAATTATTTAAAAAATAAAAATAAAATTATATGATAATATATTTTGTCTAGAAAATAAAAATTTAATTTATATAATAAAGTTTATATAGTTATATCTTTTATGTCATTTTATATATACTAATATTAGACACTTTTAATTCAATAAATTAATTTATCAATTTAAAAATATGTGTTTGTGTGTGTGTGTATATATATATATATATATATATATATATATATATATATATATATATGATTTTAATCAAATGTGAGACATGAGTCTAAAACTTCACAACTTTACAGGTATTTTATTCTTCTATCAGTTCAAGGAATAGATTCAGGGGAGCAGACAAATCGGACTATAATAGTATTTCAACTATAAATATTTATATATACATAAATCATAACATTCTTTACAATTAAAATAATTATATATGATAACCTCGTTGGAATGTCAAGCATGCATAGAATGTCATATCAGAGTAGTGATTCACATGTGAACTTTAAAAATTCATAAACTATAAATAGATCTTAATCTTATAATAGTAATCATTTCAATTTTCATAATTTTGTAATAATTTATTGAATTATTATACTAACAAATAATAATGGGTCTATCATAATTGCCTGTTATTAGATATATAATAATTAATCTATAATTTAATAATATTATTTTCATTACATAATAGATTTAAATCTAAAATGATTATATGTTTTTATTCAAACATATAATAGATTTAAATTAATTTTCTTTTGCATAATTTGAGTTTTGCTAAGCCAAAGACAATATGATAAACTTATATGTAGATAGTTTATATTACGTTGTTATTTATTATTGATTTAAAATCTTTTTAGTGATGAGTTTTAATTTTGATAAAATAATTATTCTTATAAATTTTGAAATAATTGTTTTTAACCTTTATAAAATGTATGAAATTTTGTTTTAGTTCCTCTAAGTTTTTTATTCTATTTTCGTACCTCCAAAAGTTCAAATCATAGTTTTTAGTTTCTAATATTTATTTTATAAATCTTAAGATTTTCTTAAGGTATTACATAACATTACGTTGTAATATTATTACATCTGACTTGATCTTGATTTTTCTTCAACACATAAACGGCTATATCATCATATAATAATACAAATAAAGATATCTATTTTTTTTTTATTTTAGAGAGACAAAAATAAAAATAAATTACAAAACAAAAATAAAAAATCGTACACATGGTAAAACCGTGTTTAAATCTTTTATTTTTTTTTCAGTTGTTCTAAAATAGTAAATATTAATCTTTTTCAATTTATTTAAGTTAAATAAAGGATAAAAAAATACCAACCAAAAACGTAAATTACAATTTTTTTTTTCATATTTTTTCCCTATAATATCTTATCTTATAGTTTTCTTTTTTAATATTGTTTAGTATTTGGTATCCAAACATATTTATTACACTTCATATATTTAGAAGATGACGCAAAGGAATTTTAACAAACAACTTTATCATACTAAAAAAAAGTAACATCCCTCAATTGTTACGTCTCAGACCAAGTCTCTTCAAAATACTCATTCCCAAAATGTTACAATTAAACTCCAAATTAACAAGAAGGAACAATTTGTAAGTAAATAATCTAAATTTTTAAATTTAAAGATGGTGATATTCCTTTCTCAAGTTATCTATACAATAGTATTTTTATATATCTAAGCATTTGTAACATTATATTGAAAAATATATACTTTACTTATAAGTTTGTTTTACTAGTTATGCTAAACTATTTGTTAATTAAGAGTAAGTTTAATTTTTAACTTGCAGAAAAAAGAGAAAGAATCGAAAATTAAAAAAAAATATATTAAAGGATGAAGTTAAACTCATCATGAAAACATTTTTTTTGTGTTTTTAAAGTCAAATTTAGCATACTTAATTATTAGTTTCATTATGAAAGTAATTTTTGAGTTTTAAAATGAAATTTATCATTCTTAACTCTTAGGGTTATAAAGTTTGGAGTCAAGATAGTACATGACTTCCTAATTTTAAGGGTGAAATTTTCAAATTGCATTCTAAAATTCTTAACTTTTTGAAACTCAAGTTAGAAAAATTTAGGACTAAATGCGAGAACTTTGATGTAGTTTTAATTAACTAACATAAAAGGAGTTTTTATACTTATTAAAGATAGTTTGTACTCTTTTTGTTAAAACTTAAGTTTTTAAGAGAATGAGAATTTTTACACAAAAGGTGGGTAGTGGTAAAACTTCATTTATCTTTGTGTGACTCTTTAATCTAATTTCTTCATTTTTATATTACTTCTTCTTTATTCTATGAGTAGCTAAATCCCTTTTAGTTACAATTAAGTGTAACTACATTAAATACTTTTGTATATATCATATTATTTGCTTTTTAACATAGTGTTTTATTTCCATGTTTCATATTCTTAGTGGAAGATTATTTTTTTAGGACATTGATTATGATTGGAAAATACATTAATTGTTATGAAATGAAGTCAAACATACAATTACTTATATGTTTAGGAATGAATCGATGATTTATTGACCATCTCTTTAATTGTTGAATTTAAAACAAGTTATTTTGATAAATTATTTAAGGATTGGGGCTGAATTTATGTACTTTACACTTAAAGACTTAGAGATTGAAATAAAGTTAACTATCACATTTAATATGTAACTAACTACTAGTTATTTTAATATCTCTTAAACTAACCAAACCTTAAAAACTCTACCATGAATATTTATTTGAAACCATCTCCTTCTTTCTCTTTACAACCCACAAAAACCTTATGATGAAATTCACTTTCAAAAACTCATATATAACATATAGTCCTGTATAAAAACTCCTATACCCAGATCAAAAAATGTAGTTGGAAATAAAGAAGATATATATAAACATGAAAATTAGCATATCAATTAAAACATTAATATAAAATGATGAAAATTAAAAGTTAAGGTTTTAAATATAAAAATCAAAAGTTAAATAATTATAAAAATATAAAAATTCGAATAGTTTAATTGTAGGAAAAGTATTATATTTTTTTTCCTGGAAAATTGAAAATTAAATTAATTTCAATTTTTTATTTAAAATATTTAATTATTATGTTTTTATATTTTAGTTTTTGATAATTTATAATGAATTTTAATTTCTTTGTTTATAATATAGTATTTAATTTTTATATTTTTATATTTTAAAATTTATTTTTTGATTTCCATAATATTGTATTTAAGTTTTAGTTAGTAAGATATATTAAGTGAATGCTATTTATTAAAAGTATTAGGAAAATAAATATTTATTTAAAAAAATGACGGGGGCTTCATTTTATTAAAAAGATAATATATGCGAATGTTTTAAAGTTAGAAGGAATATTGGTGTCTATGTTAAAATTAAAAGAGGGGTAAAAAAATGAGTGTGATTTCTAAAAAGAAAATATCAATACAAGAATATGGATGTGTATACATAATGAGTAAAAAGTTGTTTTCATTATATTAGTTTCAATAAACACTGGCAGAAAGAATAATTGTTATAAAACAAAGTTAGAAGGAGTTGTATGTTATTGCCTCTTGATGAGAATGGAATGTTATTACTCAGGTATATATATATATATATATAACTTTTCGCCATAAAAAAATGTTAACATTCTATATTGTGAGAGAGGTTGATATTATTGAAATATTTTCTTTCTTTTTAACAGTAGAATAGTAGTTATTGAAAATTTTCATTTCGATTACTTTGACTAAACAATAACTACGTTTACAAAAATAAAATACCGTTTTAAATAATTAAGAAATAGATGAGATAATAAATGTGTAAAACTGGCTGACTTTTAAAATAAACTTATATCGTCATTAATCTTTAATTAATTGAGATATTAATGATTTAATGTATCATTGACTAGTTTTTAGTTAATAGAAATGTTAGTATCTTAATATATAATTGAGTAATCTTCAACAAAATGTACACAAATTTCCGTCTATGTTACTTTATTCTTGGAATAATTTATAGTGGTGATACTTTAATATTTCTTACAAAAATTACAATAAGGTTATACCATGACTCATATATTATCTACTTGACGCTAAATAATACGATCACATAATTATCCTACATTTGTTCTTAATAAAAAAAATAGATTGTAGAATGGTGATAGTTGTAATTTTTTTTAAATAATTTATAGCAACAATGATGTATAAACACCTTCAACAAATTCTAACAATCATTTAACGTATAGGATTTTTCTTTTTCTCTTCTCATTTTCTTTACTATTATAAAATTTTATTCCTTTTATGATTATATTACCTTAAAAAACAGGTTGTTAAATGATTGTTTACCTGTTAAAAGATTTAGTTTTTTTGAAACGGAGTAAGATATCTTGTAGCTAATGGGCGTAAACTAATTTCTATATTAGAAATTAATCAAGTTAAATTTCCTATAAAAAAATTAATCAACTTGAAACTAAACTTAACTTTTTTCTTTTAGCTTGAAATTAAACTTAACTTTCTTTTATCATGTACACATAAACCGTAAGATTCAATTTGTTGGCTCAATTCATTTTTAAGTTATAATTATTTTAAGCATTTTTTATTTATTTTATAGAAAATAAAACAATATGAAACAACTAAAATTATCAATATAAATAGTATAAATATCATATGTATTTATAATATGTTTTGAACCATACTGGAGTTTTAATTTGCTCATTATTAACTATATTCTTTATCACTGAATTAAATTATTAGAAATCAAAATTGTTGGTATATTTCCTTTTTTATCACAGAAGATTTGAGTTTAAATCTTCTAAATAATGCCAGTTTAAATTTTGTAAATGAAAAATGTAATTAAAAGAGAAAATCTTTGAAAATGATGAATAGAAATTCTTAACAAAAACTAACCATCCATAAATCTGATAAATATTTTACATGAAAAAGATACTATTAATTAATCAGTAAACATTATTATCAAACTTCTGTTTTAGAGATGAATAATTAAATTTTTAATTGTATCTTCTTTAGGGGAAAAAAAAGAATGCACTTGACAAACAAATTTGATGACTAAAATATATTCCTCTAATGACAGAACCATGTGCCAAACCTTTGAAAAAAGGTGCTCACAAGTCAAAAAGTCAAAAACTATATGCTTTTTGTTATAGAAATCATTGAATGCTAATTTTACAGAAGATGAGAAAGAAAGCATGGAATCTCAACCAACAATGGAACCAAGTTAATTTTTTGTTTTAAGCATTTTGTTGATTCTAGCTGGATACAATCTCAACAAATAGAAAAAGTGATGTTCATTCCACATTCATTGCAGTGGTTTCAGGTTGTCCAAAAGCCATGCCATACTCAATAAGTCAATTTCACATATCTATTGGTCACTCTGTTTCTTGTTCTTCAAAATTACAGACAGGATATTTTTAATATCTAGAATTTTATGAATACTTGTTAATTTTTAATTTTATGCAAAAGTATTTATTGTAGTTTGCAGTATAAAATGGTTAACTATGTATAAAATCAATGCTAACAAAAAACGAGTTTGACGAGGTATTAATGTTGTTTTATACTATTTATTAGGTAGAAATTATTTTAGGTATACTTTTAGAATAATTATTATAAAGTCAATAAATTTAAAATACGACAATGTATAATTAAATGATATTGTAAAAAGTTTGAGTAAATTGAATCTTCTGATAAGTCTCGAAACTCAAAAGATTTTTACGTATTCAGTGACAAAATTCTTATATCAATTAACTTGATTTGATACGGAATATTTTATTATTAACTTTATTAATAACTGAGATTTGTGGAAGGAAAAATAACTTTCTATTTACAAATTTTGAAAATTGAAATACTTGTTAAAGGATTACAATGAATTTAGAAAGAGAATTATATCATTAGTAAATTTTAACTATATTCTAAAAAAAGGCAAAGACCAAAGTGCCTTATTGGATAAATGTTATAATTTAATAATAAATTAAAAAGTAAATAACAGACAATCTGAAGGAAATGGAGACATTTATTATTTTAAAAGAAATTGTTTGAAACATAAAAGAAGACAAAGAACAAAAACAAGAAACATTGTGAGTTCGTGGGTTGCCCTGCCTTGCTTCGCTGTCGTTTCGCCGGCCAAAGACACAATTATGGTCGTTTCACTGTCTACTTAGGACATCTCTTTCTTCTCTCTCACAGTTTGATTTGATAATTCACGATGAATGACCTTCTCACTGTAAGTTGAAATCTGTAATTCCCTCTTTCATTTCCAAAATTCGATTTTGATAACTGGGTCTTGTAGTTCTGTTGCTAAACTAATTGTTTTTTTTTTGGGTTCTAATTTGCTGCCTCTCAGTGTCAGATTCATATACTCTGTTTTTATTTTATTTTCTTATTTAAAAAAAAAAAGACATTAAGAGGTGCCCAAATTTTTGCCTTGGATTCTAGTGGGGTGAATAGGAATCATCGTGTTCTGATATTCTAAGCCGTAAAATTCAGTTCATCGCTGAATCGCTATATGGCTAGTGGAAAATTTTCTAAGGCGGTGTCTTGCTTTAACTCAGATCATACTTAATCCCCAGTTAGATTTCAGGTGGTTATTTTGTTTGTGCCATAATTTGTGGTTTTTGGGTTTATTCTGATAGTGACTTTGTTGTTTTTCTTTTGGTTTGTAACTGTTAATTAATTTGACATGAGTTATGTTTTAGTACAATGTTGTGTGTTATAAGATCAAAGTCTAAGGATAGTCTTGTTTTTCTTTTTATTCTTGTCATTAATATTTGACATTCGTTCTTGCAGGATTCATTTGTTGGTGAGGCTAATAATGGCCAGCCTTCTAGAGAAAGGGACATTGAAATGGGACAGGTTCCGAGAAGCAACTCTGATATGGGAATGGAAGCTTTTAATAAACAGGTACACAATGTGCACACTTTTTAAAATTTTAAATTACTTGACAATTTAAGATGCCAAATTATTACCTGAGATATTGTTGGGATTTTTATTGTGCGGATATTATCTTAGAATAGGCTGGAAGTCGAAAGATATTGTTATCCAAGGGGATAATAGAACTGATAAGTTTTTCTGTTTTCATAGTCAACTTTTTCTTCATGTAGTTTGTTCAATAATGCAGTTGATATCCTACATGTACTGATATTCTTTGTTTCGATATTAGATCCATGAGGCTGATAAACAGATCGATAAGCTGGCTGTGCTACTTCAAAAGTTAAAGGTATCCATTATCTTCATTGTTTGTTACTTTCCAGCAGCAAGTTCTCATTTATAATAAGCTAAGAGTACTTTTGCCAGGAAGCTAATGAGGAATCGAAAGCTGTTACAAAAGCATCTGCCATGAAAGGTGTGTTACAGTTGCAATGTTAATTTTTTGGTTATATCAAGTGCAATGTTATTTTTTTGTTACATCAAGTGCAATGTTTTGTTTTTTAATTGAAATCATCCATTTTGAATTCAGTTGTACGATTTTCTAGTATAGGTGCTGACAATGTATTAACTTGGGTGTGTCAGCCACTTATAGCCAGACACATGACAATTTTTTTTTTTTTCATATACTGCATTTGTTAACATTAAACGTGAGTAAAATTTGACAGTCTTTAGAACAAGGAATAAAATCTGTTACTAAAGCATGTGCCATTAAGCGTGTGTTACGATGCAATGTTATACTTTAGTTGAACCATCCATTTTGAATTGTATTGGAGCTGAAATTGTATTAACTTGGGTTTGTCAGGCTGCTATAGCCAGACAGACACATGGCCAATTATAACTTAACAGTGTTTTTGTAAGACTAATAAACCTATAACATTACTTTCAGGTATCAAGAAGAGGATGGAGAAAGATATTGATGAAGTTGGAAAGATTGCTCATGGTGTCAAAGCAAAGATAGAGGCTATAAACAGAGATGT
>Ga0099824_1000487_pt1 | contig 46976 bp, 27 predicted proteins | sample SiratrowhiteBW_FD_76837 | JGI IMG/M metagenome (GOLD analysis project Ga0099824, IMG submission 76837) | Root nodule microbial communities of legume samples collected from California, USA - Siratro white BW | ecosystem: Host-associated > Plants > Roots > Nodule | place: USA: California... | reverse complement strand
TAAAATTTAGTAATAAAATATATTTAGCAAAATTAAGTTTAAGTTTAATATTTGAATTTAGTTACTAATATAAAAATAATTTAAAATAAAATTAAGATTTAGTAATAAATTTAGAATGAAAAAATTTAAAATATTATATAATTGTTTAAATAAATTTATTGTTAGTTTTTAAATTATATCTATTACTAACTAAATCTATTTCTATATTAAGAACTATAAATTCATAACATGTAACTTTCATTCTCAGTAACCACTCTTTTATTTAAATTAAATTTGTATTTATTTTAGTTGCACATTAACAATAAATCACACAAGTGCCAAACAAAACAAAAGAGGAATAGGTGGAGAATATTAACCCCACTAAAATTTTGTATAGTATTTTTACTATATTAATTAACTCATTAATTAAAATATTAGTTGTACAATTTCATCTAGTAAATTAAGATCATATACTCTTTCTACAATTTCATTTAATCTTATATTAAATAGTGGAATAGAGTCACGATTTGTTCATAATAATATGGTGTCTCTTATGCACTATCTACCTATATGGGAAAAAAAAAATATACTATTTCAAGAATTTAAAAAAAAATACACCAATTTAAAAAATTTGCCTCTTAAATAACATTTATAAGCATTTAGGTATTGAATGTTACTATATTTAATTTATTAATGATAGCTATTCAAAAATTATACTTTCCACGTGCTTAATTAAAAACCACTGTGAGATTTGGAGAAAATAATATTATTCTATGTTATTTTTTTTTTTCGTGGTGGGAAGTGATTTCATACATTGGTGTTTTTTTCCCTTCACCACGATTTCTGTTTTAAAAAAAAATTTACAGTGTAGTACTGTAATTCCTGTACCACTTTCTCTTATGTTTTGGTAAACCAAAGTTGTGATTATTCTGCACTTTTATTAGATTATATTAATCAAAGTCGTGATTGACTTTGTTACCATTACTAAAATTATTTTTAGTTGTTATAACTTCATCTGAAAGAGTTTGAAGAAGTCCTATTCACCACTTTATAAAGTGATGCTCATCCAACACGATTTACCAACAAATATAGTTTTCAAAAAATTTGTCCTTTCAATAATTCTTAACAAAATCTAGACAAAACCCAGATTTGAAATTCGAGAAGTGCTCTTATCCATAAACCTAACAAATTTGGTGGTTTTTTGTTGGCATGTGGAAAAGGAAGAGATAGAAGATGGAGGGAAGTATCCGCTGCTCCGCCAACTACGTTCCGCTCACTCCGATCACCTTTTTGGAGCGCGCCGCCGTCGTTTACCGTCACAGATTCTCTCTCGTCTCCGGCGACGTCACCTACACGTGGCAACAGACCCACCACCGCTGCATCAAACTCGCTTCTTCCATTTCTCAACTGGGTGTCGGTCTTTCTCCCCGCGATGTGGTTTGTTTCTTTCGCCGCTACCCTTTTCCTCAATTTCACTCTTTTCTTCTTCTTCACACTCCCCATTAGCCATATTGGATAAAAACTCAAACTTTTTTTTTGGGTTTAGTTTGATACGTTTGCTTTTAGCGGAACATGTTCTATATCGAACTGGTTTTGATTGTTTAAGATTGTTATGAGTTTGATCAGGTTGCTGTGTTGGCCCCTAATGTTCCAGCCATGTACGAGCTGCATTTTGCTGTTCCCATGTCGGGAGCTGTTCTCTGCACCCTAAATACACGTCACAATTCTGCAATGGTTTCATTGTTGCTGAAACATTCTGAGGCTAAACTTATTTTCGTTGACTATGAATTACTTGATATTGCTCAAGGGGCACTTCAAATCCTGTCTAAAACCACCACCAATCTTCCCCAGTTGGTCTTAATTCGGGAGTGTAGTCAGGGATCACATGCTAGCAACAATTTATCCCCTCCTGGAACATTGATATATGAGGATCTTGTAGAAAGAGGGAACCTTGGATTCGAGGTGAGGAGGCCAAAGGATGAATGGGATCCCATCTCACTCAATTACACTTCCGGAACTACTTCCAACCCCAAGGGTGTGATCTATAGTCACAGAGGTGCCTATCTTAACTCTCTGGCTACTGTTCTGCTCAACGAGATGAGGTCTATGCCGGTGTATCTGTGGTGTGTTCCCATGTTTCATTGCAATGGTTGGTGCCTCCCTTGGGCTATTGCTGTTCAGGGTGGCACAAATGTCTGCCAAAGAAGTGTCACTGCTGAAGGGATATTTGACAATATTTTTAGGCACAAGGTTACTCACACGGCTGGTGCACCAACGGTTTTGAACATGATAATCAATTTACCACCTGAAGTTCGGAAGCCGCTTCCTGGGAAGGTGGAAGTGATGACAGGTGGTGCACCTCCTCCACCGGATGTGATCTTTCGGATGGAAGAGCTAGGATTTGTTGTGACTCATTCCTATGGTTTGACAGAAACTTATGGTCCAGGGACAATTTGTACATGGAAGCCAGAATGGAACAATCTGTCTCGAGATGCACAGGCAAAACTCAAGGCACGACAAGGAGTGGCCCATGTTGGATTGGAAGATCTGGATGTTAAGGATCCTCAAACAATGAAGAGTGTACCAGCTGATGCAAAAACAATGGGCGAGATAATGTTCAGAGGCAACACTGTCATGAATGGATATCTGAAAGATTTGAAGGCAACACAAGAGGCATTTAAAGGTGGTTGGTTTAGGAGTGGTGATTTGGGAGTGAAGCACCCTGATGGATACATAGAGCTTAAGGATCGGTCAAAGGACATTATCATTTCTGGGGGAGAAAATATCAGCACAATTGAGTTGGAAGGAGTGATTTTTAGTCACCCTGCAGTTCTTGAGGCTGCTGTTGTTGGAAGACCTGATGAGTATTGGGGAGAGACACCTTGTGCATTTGTGAAACTCAAGGAGGGTTGCACTGCTACAGCAGAGGAGATAATCCAGTTTTGTAGGAATCGTTTGCCTCATTTTATGGCTCCTCGAACTGTGGTGTTTGCTGATCTTCCAAAGACATCAACTGGGAAGACACAGAAATTTGTTCTGAGGGAGAAGGCAAGGGCCTTGGGAAGCTTGACTAAGAAGAACACTAGCCGTTTATAAAGCACGAGATGATTCTGAAATTTGAATGTGATGTTTCTTAATGTTTTGTGCATTCAGGTTGTGATGTTCGTTTATAGATAAAATAAAATCTGCCTATTTGTATGATATAAATTTATGCATTGGTGTAACAAAGATAAGATACTCATGACAAGTCCAATAAACCACCTATCTTTTCTCAACCAGAAAGTTTGAGTCAATTTATAAAAAGAATTAGTATAAACTCCCCAATTAAACCTTCAGGTTTAGTTTAGAAATGGCGAGAACATATAAAAAGGACCACAATTATTTGTACAAAAGGTAAGCAAATCTTTGAGACAGATGCAAACAGTAGTCGAGGGAAAGACACAAACTTTTGATGGAAAAAGACTCAAAAAGGCAGAAAAGGCAACACTTTGAACAATGAGAGGAAGATAAGACATGCAAGAAAGCACAGTCATATTGCAGAGAGAGCAATAGATGGGAATAAGAATTCAAGAGTGACACAGCACAATGGAAGTGTTTTAGGTGGAAATAAATTTTGTAAATTATTTTATTTAAAAAAATTATAAATTTAACGAAATAAAGTTTATACGTGCACTCAATTCACTACTATAAATATTGATGCGTAGGATTCTGTCTCCGTGCTCGTGGTTATCTACACTTGGTCGCTACTTCTGTGTGCCCACCAGCTGTTTGACAAAAATGCCAACTAATCAAGGTAACTCTTCACTCCTTAAATAGTTACATAACCGGTTTCTTTTTCGTATTAAGTTCGAACCATCTTTTTAACTTTTACACAAAACGTGATTTCTACTTGTTTAGCTTTATAAGTTGAAAAATTTAGTAGACGAGAGACACCAAGTGGTAAGCATTTTTATGAAGGTAAACGCAGTCAAGTCTTAGTTCGTTTTCCAAGGAAGTATAACAGTGTAACTCAAATGGGGTGAAAGTGTGTCAAGTTGACCAATTTAATTTTTAAGTGGATAACCTTCGTTTTGCTTTTGATTTCTGATCTGTAAACACGAGAAAACACGAAGAGTAATTGCTTTTAACTTGTAAGTGTAACATTCTAGACTATGCACATCAAAGTCAAAAGACATCACTGTAGTTGAAACCTTGACCACTTGAATATTTCTTCTTCTCTTTCGTTGCTGACGGCTAGGGAAACTTTACTTCATTTCCCCACCTAAAGATAATCTTCAATGGAAATGTTTAAGGCAACCCTTTCTGTACAATCTTCACCACTTCCTTTCCAAGTCCCAGAATCACCACCCTCCAAACCATCCCACCAAAGCTCATCAGAACGATCACCACCTACTCCAACAAAGCTCATCCCTTTCTTCTCACTCTCCTGACTTTGCGCCACCCCAGTTGAAGTTCTGCCCTCAGCAATGTTTCTGGCGTCAACATCCATGCCAACATCCGAAGCCACCTTCTGAACAGACCTCGGAGACATGTCCCTCAGCTGACCACTGTAAGAAGACAAGGTTTCGGGTAAGTTAAGTTTGTCCAACGAATAAGGCCTCCTGAGACAGTACACGGCGACGTCGTGAGCAACCGCCGCCGCCTCCGGCGTGGCGTAGGTTCCCAGCCAGAGACGCTCTTGCGTGCCCGGAACGCGAATCTCCGACACCCACTTGCCCCATTTGCGGCGGCGAACACCCTTGAACTTGTTGTCCCTGCTTGGACTTTTTGCATGCAACGCCGAACTTTTACTCATTTGGGTAACTTAGATTATGGTATTTGTATCGAGTTTGTTGAGTACTATGAGAGAACAGAACGAGGATGTTATGGTTTATATAGGGTTGAAGAATATAGTAAGAGGACGGTGGAAGAATCCAAAGTCAAAATTTTCAAAGGTCAAAGTAAAACTAAAAGATCAGAAGCAATAATAATAAAAAAAAAAGAGTCTCTGCATGCATTTAATAAAGTCTAAACCAACTTGGAGGGACAAAGGAGTACTAACCACACCACCTTGCCCACCAATTACCACCTCTATAATTAAGAAATTTGTTTCATTAAATACACAGCTTTAATTTCTAACTTTATTTTCTTAGTTATTATGGGAAAAATATCAAATTATACTTCTATGTAATTTGGGAAATTTTAATAAAAATATATATTTGTTATGACCTGTTAATATATTTTATTTAAACTGGTCATCAATTTTTGTTTTGTATTGGAAATTGTCTTCCACTTGTAGAGAATATGGTGGCATATAAATTTGACTCACATTGCTCAGATTTTGCTTTGAAGCCCACGCGCTTCTCGGAGGAATGAAATACACACAACTACTTGGAGCCACGTGTGGCGCGTGACATGAGTGGGTGTGATGGTTAGCGCGTGGAAAGTAACTTAGACCTCTTCTTCTGCTTATGTCATGTATGACTATATATAGAATAAGCACGTGCCGACTTCGAAATATTTAATAATAATGAAAATATGTAACATGTGTACAACATAATTTCTAGCACGGTCAACCCATCAAACTAGTTATTACTTTGTCAAGATATAATTTTAAAAATATTTTAAACTTAAAAGTCTATTTGTTAAGTGTGTATGATAAATTTTATCTTAATTAGAAGTGAATTTTATAAAAATTTTGTCATATAGTATCAGAGAATTTTACAAAACGTTAACGTAACGAAATTGTTATCGGTAAGATAATTATTTTTACTGGGTATTTATTTTTGTATTTAGCATACGCTTTTTAAATATATCTTTTAAAAATTTACAGCTTTAATTCTGTCAAATAGAATTTTGATAAGGATACATATTGGTAAGTTTTTTTTTTTTTTTCAACTATATATGCACTAAAAAAAGTGATGTATCTTAGCATGACATATACTCCTTTAAAAAAATAATACTCTCTAAAATTGTGTCAAGTATCACAATTTTTTTTAAAAAAAATAAAAAAACGTGTTCAAATAACTATTTTGTTTTTAAATCCTACTTAGATATTTATTTTAATATTTTTCTTCTTTTAAAAAAAAAAAACTGCATCAATTTGGTGCTTTTATAAAAAGAAATTCCTTGAAGATAATTGAGATTGAATGATGGAAACTAAAAAATAGATTGTCATAGCAAATGTAAGTTATGGATGCCCACATGTGCTTGATATTATAGACTTGAGTGGTGCAAGAAGTTAAGAGAAAGTTAAGTTGTCCAACTAGTGAGAATTTGTTCTTTTCTGTTTACGCCATGCCATTATGATGTTTCATTAAGAACCCAGAAATGGTAATGGAAACAACATACAACCAGAGTTGACTGAATGTCTTCAAATAAAGTCTGAGTTTATCTGCATCTAATTGTTTTACATTAGCTAAATATATCTTTTATATTAAAAATATAATTTAGAAACTTATGAAATACTATTTACAAATTAACTTATACAGACTAATTTTAACTTTATTCTTTTAAAATACTAAGAAAAATCTAGTTTAGTTGCTTAAACAAAATATTACAAAAAAAAATGTTTATATAAAAGGATGTAACTAGAGGCATTTGGGTGAAGAGGATAATGGTTGAAGAGTTCAACTTGGGTATCAATCTAACAACAAATATCTTAAGAACATTACGAGTTTCAGTAGACGCAAAAAAAGTGTAAATTTATCGTTTTGTGATTAGCCATGACCACCAATTTCGAATCCGACTCAGCAATTTGTGTCGGTTTTGACAACAAAATAATACTCCTCTGGTGCCTTCAAAAATCTTACATAAAAATATCACTTTTCTTCCAACACACGGTACTCCTTTGTTTGATAAAGAAAATTAACAACTGCTATTTAAAACAAATATAAATGTATGTATTTTATAGAATACTCTTTTTAACAAACTGATAAACTACCGAACCTTGAAGCCATAATGAATTTTATTAAGTGAAGAATCATAATAAAGAATTCCTGTCAAACAAAATAAGTATACTTCTTTTTCATGATCAAGTTTATGGCTTTAACTTTTTTTTTTTTTCTTTTCACTAATTGATTTTATAACATGCAATTGTTAAACAAAGGCACGGGAATGGTTATATATTACATCTGTAACACAACTCTTAGAGTTCTTTTCTCCGGGATTTAAGCTTTGAATAATGTACAGACTAACTTCTCTGCTAAAATTCAACTTTTTACGTCAAAGAAAGGGAATGCCAAGGATCAAATTCTAAGGACCCTTTATTTTAAGAATATGCATTTTGTTTTTCTTTTCTCTTTATTACAAAATTGTCACCTTATTTTCAACATATTTCCCCATTTGAAAATTTTGTACAGAAAATACTGAAAACAACTTTTTAACTCCAATTCCTATACAAATCATCTATAGCAGAAAACGAATTAAAAAAATTAAAAATAAGGTAGTCGTTTTATAATTAAAAGCGAAAAGAAATTGTTGGTGAATAAAAACCATCAGTTCCAAAAGCTTACACAGTTGGGTCAAAACACATGAATGGGTTGAGCTATATTCTATCTCTATCCCAAACCAAACAAGTACTTCATGATGATCCACATTTTGGAATGTCACTGTCAATTATGAACTTTAAAAATGTGTATGGTATACAGATGGTAACATCAAAATGGTTGTACATTTACCAAGATCTAAACTCACGATATACAATATCAGATACATGACATACAAAATGGAAATTTCAATATTAACAGGACATATTATCCTGCTGAGGATCAGATGAATATTTTCATAGCAGATATAACACAGATGGTGTCTAATTGAAAGCATCAGAGACGGAGTATAAGAAGTCCAAGAAACCAGTTCCCTTTAAAAGACCCTTACCTGTTAAAAGCTCAAAATCCAACAACAGGAGAAAACCAATAACAGCTGCTCTCCCATTTATTATTTCGTTCTTCCCAGTAAAACCAAATCCCTCTTGATCCTCATCAACAACCATTTTAACCTAACCATGTCACACAACTAGTTAATAAGTCAAAAGGGCAGCTATGTAATGTAATACATTATCAGTTTGTTATAGTTGTTACCTCTTCAACGTTGACATCGGTTGCTGTTACACCAGGTTGAGCCTTCCCACTAAAGACAATTTCAGCAGAAGCATCGGATTTCCCACTTCTCAGGCTGATATAAATATTTTGTTCATCTGTTTTCACAGGATAGGTAAAGAGTTTCCTCAAAGCGGGTGTGAGAACTCTCAGAACAGGATTTTTTGGATACCATTCTTTGATATCTCCTGTTCGCAGATCAAATGTGCTATCAGTTGTTGGGCAAACTATGCACCCATCCTGCATAATAATTGTAAGAAATCATCTCATTTTCAATAGTTGTGACAATACATCATGAATATGTCAACAAAATTTATAAAATATTTTGTATAGATGCAAAATTGATAGAGATGTTGACCCTTTCTCAACTATGATGATCACAATTTACAAAAAAAGAAATTTGTGATCATAAAAAGAATACAGTTTTTGTCTATATCATAACTAGTATTGATCAAGTATATCAATAAAAAAATTTATGGTAGAACTCAACAAGTATTGACTCTATATAATAACTTACATTCAAAAGCATTGCTAAATTACCATCTAATGCTAATTTTCCTTTCATGTTAGAGCCTCTACAATGCAAGGCTTTTATAAGAAATTCTCAAGCAATCTTATTTTACTTTCAGTGGATCCTACCATCTCACATCACTTTTAAATAACTTTTACAAGTTTTACTCCAATGGTGAGACCTCATAACATCCACACTTTATAATTTTTTATTTCCACTTCAACTTTTTACAACTCAAAAAATTAATTTACTTACTATAGTTAAATATTAATTTAATGTTGGTTTGAAGTCACGTTGATATTATTTTTTTTTCTTTTAAAACCACCTGTACCAAACCAAATCAACATGATACAAAAAGAGTTTCTTATAAGATCTAGGCTTTCAATTTACGAGTCTTGCATTGGGGATGCCTTATGATCATCCAGAACTCAAAAAACATAACTTCTAAGTTTAGTTCATCAACCAATTTAAGAAGCTCAACACCATCATATCTCCACTAATGTTCCACAACCTTGTCTCTCATTATTTATACAATAATATCCTTCATCTTTCCAGTACAAAGGTCGAAGATTGCAATGTCCACAAAACTAATATTCAGTCCTTTTTAAATCCGTTTCGGATCTATTCAAGAATGCATGAAAGAGTATGTACCCCGATTTCTCTCATGACATAAGTACGAATATGATTGTTCAAGAAGCTTTAAGGCAAGCTTTTCAGATACTATTCAGCAGTATTCAAACCATATCTTAGAAAAAAAATGGATAGCTATTTGGAAATATTTGAGGAGAATCAGTATTAGACATGGGTAATACTTTTCCAATTTTCAAGTATTCGGACTTCACAGATTGACTTTCATTCACGTGCAAGGACTAAAACTTATAAAATTTTGTCCTATAAAGACTAAAACTTAATTTTTTCTCGAATAATAACTAAAACAACTTAACATGGGGGCTAACTACAAGGACCAAGTCAATAGTTTATAACCTTGAACAGTTACATGTAAAATAGAATCTTTATATTTTAGGGTTAATTGGTTATTGATGCTGATAACATTTTTCCTCTTTGACAGGGAGAATGGGAAAGCAGATACAAAAACCCTAAAAAATGTAGTTTGGGGACAGCATAATTTCCACCTTCAACATGATCACATGAGATATATATTACTAATGCCACATCTCTACAATTGCTTTATTCTCCAATTCATGAACCCTCTAAACCAAACAATAATAAATTAAAAAAATAAAATTGCATGAATTTGAAGGGGACCTGGGTGAGCTTGGCATTGAGCAAGCCTTCAGAGTAGGCGCCTTCAGCAGGAGACCTATTCTCAATGGCAAATACTTGATCTTTGTACCACAGCAGCAATATGGTCTCCCCGTCTTGAATGATCACGCGCCGCTCCCCTCTGGGCAGCGCCGCCAGCGGCACCACCGGAACCCAGTTGTCACCGAACGCCGATGACTCTTCGGCGACAGAAACTTGGGCCGCTTTACATTTGAGTGACGGAGCGTAAGAGGGGTAACTGTAACTGTAACGGTAACGGTAACGGTGACAGAGCAGAGAGTGGCGGCGGCAGAAAAGGGGCGGTTTGGGAGGGGCGGGGAGACGGAGAATGTGGGTTTTGGAGCATGAAAGGGGAAAAGGGTTTGCAGCCATAGATTTTGGGTTTGGAGAGAGAAAGTGAAGAGTTGTGAAACACCATCATCATCATCATCATTGCATTTGCATGTGTGGATAAGAGAGGATCATGAACTGAGTTTATTAGCCACCACATCTCTTTTCTCTAACCTAATTGCACTGTACTTTATCACTAAAACTTTAATCCATGCTTATTTCATTAATTTTGCTTACTTTACATTTTTAATGTATTTATATTTCTAGAATTTTCAAAATAAATTATAATTTTTTTCGTTGTTTTTTTTTAAGTTCTATTTTTAGTTTCTTTCCCCCTTGCATTGCAACAAAGGCATTTTATTTCTCTTCTAAAACATTTAATTTTTTAGTGTTTTCAGTAATAACATAAACAACTATATTGTGTAAAAATAACATAATATAATTACAATAAATTCTTAAAATTAAAAAAAAATAACAACAAAAGTTTATCTTCGTAAATTAACTTATTCAACTTGATTCAAAGTGACTAGTCTAGATTTACAATTACTTCTTGCACCATATCAATTCTAACATGCACCCTATCACTTTCAGAAATACTTTTAGCATTTTTATTTCAAATGAAGATGGCAGAATTATCTCTGGAATATTCTTTCCAAAATGCAAATTTTTCATTTTGGAATACATTCTTCAGAAGATAAATATAATTTTTAGAATAAATTTTTCGGTCAGTTTATGGCACGGGACCACCCTAAACCCTAATTATTGCACAATTCTTTTTTTCTTGATATTTATGCATTTGATTGGAGTTAGCACTCTTTTTTCTTTTCTTGATGTTAGTTATAACACCAATCTTAATCTAATCCATATCACGAGCGCATCCTTTTTTCACTATAAGAGACAGAGTCATGTAATGTAAGCAACTAACAGAAGTTGTAAGAGAAATCCCAGGTGGATTGAATTTGTAAAAGCTTACTTCTTTAAATTTATCCTACAGCATAAATACTTATGTATAAATATTTAACACAATTTATATATATATAAAAAAAGTTTGTATCTGCTCATAAATATATGTTAACCTGATTTCGAAGTTCAGAAAAAGTAGAGTGGTCCTTAAATTGAGATTGGTTTAAGTGTAGAACAGATATTTTGGTTTATGATTGGTGGTTGATGATGATCACTTCCTATAGCTACACCACACAATTTGATATTGATGCAGTGCCCACAATGACACTATATATATATCATTTTAATCAAAGATAAATGTACAAGATATTTTCTTCCCTAATTAAATACTTATGGCCATTTGAGAGGGCAACAACCCAAGAAAATAGAATAATTTATATCTATGTTATTAGTGGGGAATTCAAAATATAAATGTTATTTCTGGCTAATAATAGTAATAAGGGAACATCATTAAATGTTTGAATTATGGTAACAAATAATTGTGGTTACGAAAATGTTTTATTTGAAGAGATAGCTGGAATTAGTCTTGGTGAAAAATGATGATGAAATGGCAATTGGATGGTAACAGTAACCTGAGGTCATGCATGTCCATTATTTTGATGGTATCATACACACACGCCACATGCATATGTGCCTATAAATACGTGCAGGAGATGTTGATTTTGTTGTAAGAAGAGAATTGCTTTTTGATGATCTCTTCTTCCACCAACTTCATAAAAAATATTGTTCCTGAAATTGTTGTTGCATGTGGAGCACAGGAATGCGATAGAAAAACTAAGGGTGGAGTTAATCTCTGGTGCTGTTGAAGAGTGAAAAAAAGGGGTATAGCATGGACAGCTTGGAAGAGAAAGTGTTTATGTTCATGGATGAACAATACTATGATGACCAATCCAGTTATTCCAATGAATCAGAGCTGCATGTGGAAGAGGATCTATGGTGGCAAGACAACAGCTATTCTGATGATTCACCTGAGAGGGCTTTGTATTGGGAATCTCAGGTGGCACTGCTTCAGGTACAATACAATATAAACTCTTCATTTTTCAACATTTGTTCAAGAAACTGTGTTTGGTTCAGTTGCTGTTTGATCAGAGCCAAATACCCTTCAGGCCAAATTGATTTTAACACATGCCTGATTTAAGGGTATAATATAATATGGAATGAATTTGTTTTCAATCTGCATCATCAACCAATATATTCATTCTGATTACCAATTTGATTGCATAAACTAATCTCATAAAAAAGTAAGAGATAAATTATTGGTTTTGTCTGATACTGAGAAGATTTGTGTTGATTTGAAGGATTGGTAGATAGAATATTATTTAACAAAAATTAATTGGTATAGAATTGATATTTTCTTTTCTGCTTATTTTTTTTTCGTGGTTGTGATGGCAACTTGCTAAAGTTGCACCACATCTTAATTGTGGTCATTTACGCGTGTAAATAGATGTAAGATATAATAAGATTCTTCTGTAGAAATAAAATATATATACTGTTACATATTTCTCCTTTTGTCTGCTTTAAATAAAATTCATATTACTCCAATTGTTTGATACTTTAAGGTATTCGAATATTCCTTTAAAATTTAACTTACATGATTTGAAACTTATTATATAGGTATGTTTATTTAATTTGTATATAGGTATATATTTATTTGACATAACTGGTTGAAAATTGAGTTGATAGCTAAAAAAATTCTGATAATTAAAAAATTACTTGAGGTTTGAAGAGTTGAAAACTAAATCTTAACTAAATTTCTGGAGAAATAACTGCTTAATTTTACTAATTTTATGGAAGATTTTTTAAAATATGTGATTATTTTCCTAAAAATAATCTGCACCACAAATGATATAGATACTCCTTATTCTTTTTGAAAAAATATATGGTTTACTTTATCGAGTCAACATGTGAAAAACGTGTTTTTGTATACATATTTTAGAATCCACGTTAGAAAACAAAAGGGTGTGGGGGCATTTGAAACACAATTGTCATATTTGTCCAATAGCGTTTATGCACAAAATATTGAGATGTAGAAGTATGAGAATTAGGATGATGTTTAAATAGTAGAAGTTTATGATTCCAATGTGTTAAAAATGGAAAGTAATTTTAATTTGTCTCAGGTTTTTATAAGAAAAAGTAAAAAAAAAAAAAAATGATTTAATTTTGTTTAGGAACTCTTGGAGCGTTACAATCTAAGTGGCTCAAAATTGAGACGAGAGGTTGGTCGAATCATAGAAGAGGTGAAGGCTTCGGATTTCTGCAGCTGCTATAAGCCTAACTTTTTGGATTGCACAACCTGTTTGAGAAGACAAGTTGTTACGGAGCTCCGAGACAGAGGATTCACCACAAACCTTTGTATTTCAAAATGGGGGAGCACAACAAAGCTTCCAGCAGGTATATGTAACAATTGATTTATGTTGATTCACACCAAGCATAAGATTATGTACCGAAATTTAACGTTGTTTTGAAACAAAGGCTATTTATTTAATGAATGTGACGTATTGTATGCATTAGGGTGTCACGAATACATTGAAGTGATTGGAAACACGTCAACAAGGAAGAGTCAGATTCGTTTTCTGATAGAATTGGAATTTAGAGAGCAGTTTCAGATTGCAAAAGCGGGTGAAAATTACCAGCAGCTGGTGTCCTGTTTGCCTGAGTTTTATATTGGAAAACCGGAGTACTTAACTCCCATTGTTCGAGTAGTGTGCCGTGCTGCAAAGAAATCAATGAAGGAGAAGAAAATGTACGTGGGTCCGTGGAGGAAGAGACGTTTCATGCAAATGAAGTGGTCAGGGTTCAATCAAACGTACAGTAATAAATCATTTGGTACACGTACCGCATTTCCCCCTGAACATTCAAGTCAATCTTACCTCGGAATTTCAGGAGCTCCTACACCTGTGGTAGTCACCTGAATTTGAGAAAATATTCAATTCCATTGCTAAATTTTGATCTTAGAGACTTCTTTAGTGGTAGCAGTTGATGCCCCAGTGGATCAATATATCATTAGATCATTCTCATTTCAGTGTCCTTTACTTTAGGTCCAAGATTATGATGTAATATAATCGCCTAGCAATAGAATATATCATATATGTTATGCAGTAACCTTTTGTCATTGTCCTGCATGAATATAGTCGAGGTCAAGTGTTTATTCTGCAAAACTTTCAGCAAATTCTTGGATTAAATAACTACTTTAATTACTTTTTATTTCAGGTTTACTATAAAAGTCATTATATAAAGTTTTAATTTACTTTATGTAAATTTTATTCTAATATAATACCTTTAAGATCTCTTTACAATTTTTATTCTAATATAAGAATATTATAAGCCTCATGCTTTAATTAATGTTTTATTTGATTGTTAGTAAAAAATATATTTTCAATTTTTTTAATTCTTATTCTTATGATCCAAGAAATATTTTTCAATTTTTATGATCCAAGATATTAAATTTTATTATATGCAAGTATATTCCAATGGATAACCTTTTCATCAGAAATGTCCTAAAATTTAGGAGTTTTAAGGACCTCTTGAAATTGTAATCTATTATTAAAATTATTTGAAGCACGTGATTTAACTGATAATCATAAAATGTGTTTCAAAATCAAAGTATTTTTCTAAAAATATAAAGTAAATAAATTATAAATTATAGACCATCTACAAAAACGATCAACCTATAAATAGATATATTTCATATTAAGGCAGTAGAATCTTTTAAATCACGTGTCACAAGAAAAGTTTAACTGGCGTATAAAGAAATCTTGTAATGCTACTGTTGCAAATAAGAGTTTTTCAGTACTCTTTAAATGATAAAATTTTCAGCAATCAGTTTAACATTTTTAAATAAAATTACGAGAATAGAATATGCATTTATGTCATCAAATAATAAATTATGAATAGAGAGATCGTAGAAAGATAACAACGCTTTCTTGAAAATCTTGACAGAAATTGAATGAGTGTAAAGCTATATTTCTGACATAAGCCAACCATTCAAATGACCAAAATTTAAAAGTACGTCTACTGTCTCAGCAATCATTAGAATCTGATTGAAATACGTTTTGTAAGTACCGACTGAATATACATCCTCTTGATTCAGCAGTGGAAGACAAGTAAATCTACACTCATTTTTCGTAATCTATAATTCCACGCTCATCTTCGAAAGTGGATATTTACAACTGAAGGCTGCAAGAACAAAGTCTGTTGAACGGAGAGAGCAAGGGGCAAAATTGGATGAAAAAGGAACGAAGAGATCTTTTTTGCACGACCATCCATACTACCAGCTTCAGGACCTAATTAATGAAGTTTGTTGAGTTCATGTTCAGAAAGCAGATGAAATTTGTGTGGATAACTTGTTAATTCTTGTCGTAAATAATTACTCATGCATTTCACTCTATCACGCATCCTCCATATGAGAAAACCCACATCCCCATCCCTTATTTTACTTTCGAAAGTGAGGGAACCTTGTCATTTTTAAGTTTAGAAAGCAATAAAAGCTTGAACAAGAGAAAAAGCGCACCTGGTTTGATCTTAAATTTGAGAGAATATGGATACCTCCTTAAAATGAACTTGATTGGATGGTCAGTAGATTGCCTATGTCGATCAGTTGCAGAAATCAGCTGCAATGATGGGCAAGAATTAAAAAAATACACAAGTGAAAAAACATAAATTTTGTGTGGACTATAAAGGAGAGAAACAAAAGTTAATTAAACGACTGAGAACTTTTTTTCATCTATTATTTAGAAAATCTTGCAGATAGTTGCGCATGTGCGTGCGTTTAATGCGTGTATAAGCAACCCCCTATTACATGGGGTAACGACAAGCAAGTCAAATTTTCTTCCCTCCAATCCCCTTTTTCTCACATAAATTAACCATAGAAAATCATTCTTGCAAAAGAAAAGTAATTCAAAGTAAAATCCTACACCTTCCGGTCACCCCTCTTTTTTTTTCAATAAAATTGGAATCTCTACATAAGTAATCAGCCTCTAGAATCTATATTCCAATAACTATGTCACTTCTAAGATACTAGGTGGCAATATCAGTGTTGCAAAGGTTGCCGCAATCTCTACCAAAAGAAACTAAGCTTCAAATTTCTCTCCACATATCTAAAAACCTCAACATTGAAAAAATGGGCATTCGACATGACACCTTATCGAACAGGATAAAAAGAATAAGTCCAACTGATGTTATAGCCGGTCTCCAAAGGAGGACCTCAATGTGATTCCCCATTCCAACTAAATTATTAGTTATTAATGCTCATCTAACAGCTGGAACTCCACTTCCACAAGTATATACCCAACTTTGTCCCAAATATATAAAATTTAATTAAAAAGAATTCTGGCCACTGCATGGAAAATAGAGAAGCAAACAAACATCTACAGTATAGACCTTGTCATCAAACCGGAAAAGAGATTGGTCAAAGTAAGGAGAAGGACTCTGAGACTGACAGCTGAAAGGCAAAGAGGCAAGCATCTTCTTCACAAACTGCAAAACGAAATATATATATATATATATAGAACTCATTAGCTTTTTGTTTATCCGGGAAGGGAGGGACAGAGGATGAGAGTGATTAGTCGGATACAACCAACAAAACCTAACTACCTGCGAAGGGTTGCTTGCCTTATCTTTTATGCTCCGTAGCTGTTCCCGTGCATGAATATTGTTTGAATGAGAAGATATGAAATTCATATACATTAAATTCCTTGATGTTGCATGGAAGTGGTCACAGAATTGCTCAAATAACAGATAAAGCTCATCCGCTGAATTCTGATAAGATGTAAAACTGAGTGACTAAAAACACCAACAGACCAACGCATAGAACCCAAGAAGAAAATAGAACAAGATGAAAAACAAACGTACCTGATAAAATGAGACGATTTCAGTTGTATCCATGTTATATACAGCAACAAAAGCAGGGTGGTGATCAGCATTTCGTGACACCTGAGGCTTGAAAGCGTGAAAGATTAACACAGTTGTCATATTACTTCGATAGATCATAATGATTCCACTCAAATATCCAGGTTCAAATTTTCCGGAATGTTTAATCAGATAAACAAACATGAGCCCTGGCCCATTTTGTACTATCTGTACCAAATTGTAAAATACAAAAAATCATTCTTGTAGCCACTTAACTGTAAAACTTTAAAAATTCAGTCCCTAACATGGTATGACAGCATGAGATCTCCATTACCTAGTGATCAAGAATTCCATCCTTGTTAACCAAGTCTGATAACTAAACTAATTTTCAATGATAGGCTGGTGAAACTATGCTTTGAGGCGTCAAGTTAAAAGAAAATAACCACTTTTGTTATCAGCTCAAGATTTAAGCATTAACCCTTGACACCAACACTTTTCAACAAGATAGGTTGACCTTTACTCTACTTCAAGTAGGTCGGCCACATATGCAAGCTAAAGGAAACAACAAATGCTATATCATTTGGTTTTATATTTGGCCTTTGGCATACTCGTCAGATTCTTAGAAGTAATTTTCTTTTTACTTGGGGACTGTGAATGGTACAATAAGAATACGAAGAGTTCGAAGGAAAAGGCAGAGAACTCACCCCTCCATCTACACTACCAAATTTGATTAGCAAATGGTGTCGGTCCAAGAATTGTACCTGGCCACGAGTTGAATAAATGTAATGTTACATTCTTTACTCAAATGTTCTTGAGATGATAAAGCTGTGACAAAGTCATTTAAGATGCAAAAAATATCTACCTTCCAGATAATCAAATCAACATAATCTTGAAAGTGGAAGTAAAATTTCTTCCTAAGCCCTTGAATCCGCTGGTAGATGAGAGGGGAATAATTAAAAAAATTAATTTCTACATTGTAAAAATAATTGGAAAGATACGGAGCTAAAGTCATATATACACAACGACAGCCAATGTCGTTTAACAACTTCGAAACACAGAAATTAAAGACAGCAAAGACAGTAATCAGGAAAAATGGAGGGGTAAACATTTAAAAAGGTATATATTGTTTGCCTACACAGTCATACACGATGAACCGTTTCTTTTGTCATTGTAAAAATGCATTGCTGCAATATGTAAGCCTGGCATTTCACATTTTACAATATTTCCTTATCCATATGCGTACTCATTCTTGAAAATGTCCTAATAGTGATGGGATACATAGAAATGCAGACAACGGAAAATTAGAGAGAAGGAATAGTAAAAGTGTTTATAGTCTAGGAATCATTAAGTATACAAGTGGTTAATAAAGTCCATAGGTTGTTATTCAGTAACCACTCTTGGAACAAGATTAATTGGTTGTCTGGTTAACTATTCTTGAAATGAAAATTATTTTACCAACAATCCTTCATTGTAATTTCTCCTTTCAAATTAATGCAAAAGGTGTGTAATAATAACTGTGTTGGACAACAATTAAACAAACGCCATGCATTCCTAGTCCCACACATTTATATGCCTATGAAGACACAGAATATGGATGTAGAGCAACAAAAAATGTTCAAGGGTAAGTGACAGCATATAGACACGAGATCTTAAAAAATTGCTATAAAGAGCAACAGGAAAGAAATTTCAGCATAAGATGGGGAGGGGGATAACCTTCCAATATAATATAAGAACTGTACACGTCAAGCATAAAATAAAAACTATATAAAGTACAGAAGGAGAATAATGTACAGCAAAGCAATAAAAAGAAAATTTAGAAGACCAACCAATGTTTCATCTCTTTCTTCATTCCATAGTCCCTGGAATATGAATGAAAGCAATCGCTGTTTTATTCCACTCAGGAAAGAATTCTCCGGATTAGTCTGGCCTTGATGCATGTGATTTTCAATGTGGTTCCCAGGAAACTGGTGCTGTTTATTTTTGTCAAAAAATGCCATGCCCTGTCAGAATGATTGGTGGTTGGCCTATATTTTTGTGAGTTTAGCTCTTTACATATGCCGCAAAACCATCACAATTATCAATATTGAGCATGAATGGCCTCATAATTGATAAAGGATGATTTGGATGTAGTGACAATTAAAAATGATCACAAAATTATTAATTTAAACCGCTGAAACAGAATTCAAAAGCATTCCCAAGATGTTACCCATCCCGGTGATTTAAAAGAAAATCAACTGTAAAAGCATTAAAGGACAGCCCAGTGTACAAGGACAAGAGCTCCCACCCAGAGTGGTGTCTGGGGAGGGTAAAAGTACGCAGCCTTAACCCTACAAGCAGATATGTTGCATCTAGGATTGGACCCCATGACCTCTAAGTCATAAGCCAGCATCCTTATTGTCACGCCATGTCATGCCCTTGAATCGTATAAGTATCCTTACAATAACTATTTTAGTTAAAAGGAGGACCTTGTTGCATGTCCCAGTTCCACTAACTGATCTTGTAAGAAATAAATGTTACGACTTTTTTTCCCCTCAAAATCTGTGACAATCTATGCAATGGTATGCTCAACAAAACACATTAAAATAATGTCAATACCAAAAGCTTACTGACCTGAGCATTTGAATTGAGAAAAAGCTCATCATCTTCACGGCAGAATTCCCCAATAGCACGTACGTAAACAAGGTTGCCAGCATCTCTAACTTGAAGAACGTGTATAGTTTGATAGCGAAGTGATACAATTGCCAATAGGTCATCATACAAGAAGACACCCGTATTATGGGTTAAATTGACAAAGTCGTTACTGAAGACCTTCTTGTCCAAGATCTCTCCATCTTCCAGTCTATTTCAACAGGTGAGAAATGAGGAAAGCATATAAAACCAGATTGATCAGAGTATGATTTATCTTGTTATTTTGAAGATCAGAAAAAAATCGAATATAAAGAGTGATGAGTAAGCACCTCAAGAGGTGGAAAGTTATCTTCTCAATTGAAGGAACACCATGGACTGCTCCTCCAACAGCAGGTGCATCATGAACTTGGGCCGTTGAAGTAGCAAACAGTCCATATTGCTTGCTCTCCAAGTAAAGAAAGAAATCTTTACATATAAGTTCATTGCAAGAAGCAAGTGGTACACAATACAGTTGAGTGAAAAAACTGTCAAATCTCTTAGCTCTAGATGGCAAATCATGTTTATCGCAATCTTCATCTTTGCATGAAAACGAAAGCCATCTAGGCCTATAAACGATCAGCTCCTGATGATTTCTGCTGAAACTTATAAGGTACTGTCCATCATCAGTGAATTTACGAAATGAATGGTCTGGGCACTCAACCTCATAAACTGTGTAACTTGGTACCAAATTTTCGTAGAAACGTCGAGCATGATGAACCTGCAAGAATTAAATTACACCTGCAAAAATTAAATCCAATTCAGGTTCCTTCAACAGAGGAACAAGACAACAAATTCATAAATTTTGCACAAAGTTAGTTTGACCGTCAGATAAAGTGAAAGCAAATTTCCAAATTGGCACATCATATATCTTATTTCAAGCTTCCACTTTAAAAAATCAGGTTATACTTGACACTGATTAACACAACTGGAATCAAACAAACTGTTCAACCTCTCTAAATACAAAAAAATGTAACAAAGCAAAACCTTGTTTATCTTCCCTCACTCATGTTTTTGATAGGTCACCAGGGATGTTCACATTTCCTAAAATTAAAACTTACAACCCAATCATTGTGCAATTTCTTCTTAACACTAATGTCTCTTATGTACTTACAAAACTAATGTGGCTCAGTATAATAAACAAAAACGTGGTTAAAGAAGACAACAATTGTAATAATTCTCAGAAAAAACAACAATAAATATTATTGGTAGTGAGAAGAAATTACACTAGTGCCAGGAGCAGGAGTGCAAATTTGACGATTAAAAATCCTAGCCACAATATTGCTGCTTCTGTACATTAAAGCGTGTCACAAACCGGAAAGGTTCACCCTGAAAACCAAGAATAATGAATTTTTCATATCAGAGTGGTTATCTCTACAAAATTATTATTCTCAAGAAAGTTTTAATATAAATAAATGGTTACAGCCTGCCTATTCAAATCAAAATTGTCCAAAACAAGTCAATGACAAAGTATGTAAAACAAGATTAGTAACTTATATATTTGAACGTCGAAATGCCTGATTAAAAATAACAGAAATGATGAGTACACAAGGACACAATGAGGCGAGAGTAAAAACTATTCAGGAATTAAAGAATGAGGACCGATACAAGAAAAAAAACAATATACGAACACTTGTAAACTTCTTGGCAAACACGTATAAAAGAAGAAATAGGAAGATAAAATCAATCAAACTTCTCCAACAAGTTCTAATCAAGTCATGCACTTCAACTATGAATGAGTTGATTTCAACTTATGGCAGAAGTTTGATTTGTTTTACCTCCTTATTTTCTGCCCTAAATGTGTTTGCTGAGAAGCTCGTCTAAAACGGGAACTAAGAAAAGCAGGACTAGAAAAGGCCAATTAAGTCACCTAGAATGTGTGAAACATGTGTTAAGAGTGCTAAAAATTATACAGGCGATAGTTTAGGGTTGAGGAACCTCAAACCGAATCCTAGAGTGCGTCGTAACCACAACTATCATTCTTTCTTTAATAATAACAAATTGAAGACGCTATCGTCACCTAAATCGTAACATCAGCATACACTATTTAGTTTCAAACTTAGGTGGATCTTAACGAAATGAAACCTAGCAGCAGTTCAGCATTCAGATTCAACAGTCAGCTCGTCCTAGTTCAAAACTCGGTATTATCGCGATACAATTACATTTTCACACATTGAACAAAGAAGTTGAACGGATAAAGCGAGTTTTAAATCAGCGTTTGGAAAATAGAACCTAAATTAAGAATCCGAATATGAGAGAATTAGAGATTGCGCGCGGAGAAGAAAGAGCTTACCGGTGGCCACAGTGAAAAGCGCCGGTGATGGAAGAGAGGAGAGAAGAGTAGAATCGAGAGAGAATGAGGGTGAGAAATTTTTGTGTTGTGTTGTGATGTGTTTGAGGGGTTGGGTTTGGGTAAATAAAAAGTGCCTTTGGAGATGCCACGTCACCTGCATACGTTCATCTCTATTTATTTCCCTTTTGCTCTTCCTTTGCAACTTGCAAAGATGGATTAAGCACCACAATTATCCTTTCATTCCTTTTGCTTTTTTTTTTTTTTATTTCTTTCTTTCTCTATTTTTCAGAATAAGGTGCGCCACAAAATGATATCGTGTGAATAATAATAATTTCATTTTAAGGAAAGGGAATAATATATAAATTATAACAATAAATAATTTTTATTAAATACGGATCGACATTTTTCCTTTAAATTTTGTTCAACATAAAATCATAGTAAGAAGTCAAATGCAATTATAAATAAACCATTACTAATATTCAAAAAGGATTGTGTGAAAAAAAACTGCAGTGTAATAAGGAGTATTTTAAAGTATTTAGTAAGGATCCTTTTAAACTGCATGAATGCTATTTTATGAATATTCATACCTATTATAGAGAAACTTTTTTTCATTTTAGACAATTATTCTATGTAGTAATTGTCATTATTATCCTTAATTTAAATATCATTGGACAATGTTAAGATCCTCCTTACATTGCATTTTTTTTCACGTTAAATATCACTACACAGTTTATTAAAATTGGATCAAAGGATTGAGTTTACTTTTATCTGAGGGTATACTCTTGTTTTTTAGTAACTCTATCACTATTTAAAATATTAAAAAATATTAGTTTAGATAAAAAAAAGTCCTGTAGTTAGGCTATTAAAAAAATTGTATTTTTAATAAATTTCAATAATAAAGAATGCATTACGACAAGTGTATCAGATAATATGATATTATTCACTCCTTTGAATATAAATAAAATTTAAAAGTGCTAACATCGTTAATTGGTTGAAGTTGTGAAAAATATAGTTTTTATGTAGGAAAATTATTTGCATCACAGTAGAAACGTTGCTATTATTGATAGTACGTAGAATGTGGCCTTGTGTTGACCTCCATGAATAACATGAACATTCATCGAACTAACATACAAGACGAAGCCGACAATCAAGTCACGGGATTTTATAAATGAATTAGGCTACAAATTACAATGACTTGGGCAAAAGTCCTGCTTTGCATGAAAAATCCATACTACCATGAATGATGGGCATTAAATATTTTTGTTTGTTGATTAAGTCTAAGTCTAAGGCTAAAGAAAACACATTTCCTTTGCTCACCCGTGGATTGGAGGGAGACATCAAAATGAAGAAAGTCAAGAAACTATCCTTCTGTGATTTTGGTTAGGAGGTTTGGGGCAATTATGATAGGAGATAGCAAAGCGTTCTTTAATTCAAATTATGACAGGACTTGTTTATCCAAAGATGGGGAGCACACCCACTGTAGTGCTAGGTGGCACCAGAAAGCGGCCACTATGTCTGCAACCCCAATACCAGTGCTCATCATGCTAATAACTGAGAGGGCCACAATGCTGCCAAATATCACCAAGAAAAATTAAATGGAATGTCTTGATAATTCTTTAGCAGAAGGAAATGAAATGAGACAAGGACTCTAAAAAAATTAGTTATGTAAATTATAATACTGGTATTCAATATTTCATTGATTTAAACTTCAACAAATTTTCAGTCTCTTAAATTTAGTTTTAATTTCGAATATGGTTAAAGATTTCATTTAAAGAAAAATATTTATCTGAAATTTAAAGTGCTAAACATATTTAAGTAGTGGAGAATTACCTGCAACAAAGCAACTAAATCAACGATCGTGTACATTTAGACGAAAAACTTCGGGGAGGAGACTTACCGAATAAGGTATCGAAAAAAAAAAAAAATATTACGGTGATGTACAAGAAGAATAAGTGAAAAAAATAATTAGTATATACAAAAGGGATAACTAGACAAAAAATGGGTAGAGGGAATAGCATCAAACTTCGAAGGCAATCCCATCTCATATCGTATAATAGAAGTTACAATAGTACACATTTGGAGACTCAGGTCTTGCCTCCCTGGAAAGATGAAGACAGTATCCTGAAGAGTCCGTCAGGGTTATCAGTGTGCACCTGTTCATAGACAAAGTAAATCAATCCTCTTTGAAATGGCGTCACAAACAAGCTCCAAATGACAAAATTCATCCTCATTACAGCATTAATATCTAACTAACCACATCAAAAATTCCAAATCTTAGTAAAACAACAGACCCCTCTTCACAGATTGTCTATGGTAGTTGGCAAATATATTCACCAAGCTAGTCTGCCATGGACCTGTCATTTAAAAACATTGATCTCTAGATGAAAGACTGCGGATAGTTTGCAATGTTTGAAAGCCTTAGGCGTAAACCCTGAAAATATGTCTTGCCTCTTAAAAAAATTGCTAACTCTATCTAATGTGACAAGAAAGGTGATATGTGTAGAAGTAGGATTCTGGAGTGGACCAAGACAAAAAGAATCTGAAGGATTAACTGAGGAAAGTGTGCCAAATTATTTAAAGTGTCATGTTAGCACCTAGCATTAATATATATTTAATAGTAAATAAAATCACCAGCCCTAACTATGCCCTAAAATCTAGGATGCTATATTGAAAGTATTTTGGACGATAGCACAGATCTCGTAAGGGGAAAGACACATATGGGAGGAAATCATGCTCTAGAAATATAACCGTATGAGATAATATACCCAGTGGCCAGCATCTTCTAGGACGTGCATTTCAACCCCACCTCCTTCCTCAGCAGCAAGCTCTTCAGCTGCATGGATCCGCCGAAGATCTTCAAGGGCCCATCTATGCAAACTTCTTTCTGCTTTCAAAAAGTTCATATGCACTCCACGAGGTACATCTTCAACAATTTTCCTGTGAATAGAAGCATAAAGCATATTATTGGTTCCAAACAATCTTCCGTAGGGAAAAATTAAGTTCGTAATTAAATGTGATTGCACACATAATTAATCCTGGCATCGGTATATACACTAACCAGGAAATTATTTCTTCAGCAATACAGACTCAATATAAAATTAACAATCACACTTATATAAGACCTGACACTGTCATTCTAATTTATACTCAAGGCAGGAAGGACCCATCTTAAGCAAAGTAAGGCCAATAAATCAATATTTTTAAGCTCGCATTGCCACCATAGATTACAGTATGTACCATAAATTTGTTTCTTCATAGGATTGATACATTTCTGCAATCCCCTTTAAGTCAAACACCCACGTGAAGCTTGATGATTGTGAACCAGGAGAGCTGGAAGGTCGCAGGTTAGTCACAACCCACTAGACATGGATAACAGAAGAAAAAAAATAAAAAATTAATAGAGGGACAAAAATTGCCAAAAAATCTACTATTTTTATCTTTTTTTAAGTGAGTTATGTTGTTTTTGTAACATCCAACTTATTCGTCAAAATAACAAAGCTCTTGAAATTTTGTTTAATCAACCGTCTCATGAAACAATCATAGATGTGTGACAAATCAGATAGGAAAACAAACTGAACGTTCCTAAAGAACTAAACCCCAAGTGTTCATCTATGAATTGTTAATACAGATATGTTCATAATTTACTGATTAGTTCTACAGTTGAACTGATTTTCTAACTCAATTTACATGTACGGGCTATGTGTAGATTGTTAAGATCTTCGTATTTTGTTGCAGTTTATAAACACCTCACATCACTTGATGCCAATTTTATAAACTTTTGACTTCAGAATTTAACTAATGCTTTCAAGGCACCAAAATTTACCCTGAATCATGCACTTTACAATTATTATGATAACATTCTAGCATAAAATGACAGTGAAAACCTGAAGGGTCAAAGAGTAAACAGTACAGTGACCAAATACTTTACCAGGAATCAGCTTCACTGATAATGGCCTTATTTATATCATCATGGAATCAAGAAAAAGCATACAGTATCCAACTAAACACAATTTCTGAACCTAGCTCGATAAACATGATATTTCTAACACTATACAATTGATAAACCCAAAATTTCTGACACTGTAAAGCAAGAATACACACAAATTGAACAGCAACCAATATCAAAGTATACCATAGTTATGTACCTGTGCCACATCATTGGAAAATCCTTGTTGAGTAAGAGCTCGGACAACTTCCTTCTTTGTAGAGATCTTCCTTGAGGAAATGATTATAGAAAAACAAAAGGATAGGTCACAATATAGCACCAAAAGTAAAACCATTCTGTCAATTAATTCATATAAAAGAAGCTAAAGAGTAAAGGAAGACAGATGCCAATCAAAAATGTATAAAATGTTAATCATAAAAGTAAATTTACATCGTAATTATAATAGTGGCTAGCTTTATTTTCCCATAATTCCCTCTATTTTTTTCTTTTCCCCCTCTTTATACTCCTATAGTTTCCTTGGTTACCTATTCCCAGTTCTCTTTTATTTGACAGTGACGTGTCAAAATCACCAATGTTCGGTATACAATATCCCCTCCTTTACATTATTCAACTTTCAATATAAAGTGGGAATTAAATAAAAACAACACAAACTCGTACACAGTTGAACATGATGGGAAGAGATGAAGTCTACTACCAAAACAAGGTCAAGGGATAATAATTATGCCACTCTATCTCCTAGATCCCGTAACTAGCTCACCACTTTTGCTACAAATCCATTAAACCTTGTGAGCCACAAGTGACCTCACAAGACAATCTTTCTCACAATCATCCCTATTCTCGTATCTCTAAGTATTCCCTGAAACCTAGTACAAAAATGATATCTATATAACTCACAAGATTTTGATTGACAAAAAGCCACCTTTTACAAAATCCTTATGAATTTCCTAGTTCCTTATTAGAAACTAATATTCCATACAACTCATATCTTGATATTAATTACAATTCAAACTTTGAATTTAATAATCAAAAAGGAAACTCAACAATTATTTCCTGTGTTGCCTTTCAGTCCATTATTTAGGATTAGGTGCATAATATAGTGTTTAAATAATTATGTTTTATGGAGCAAATTACGTTTTAGAGTGTTTTATATGTGTGCAAGGACATTTTTGGATGAAATGAAATCATAATTAGTAAATATAGGTCTTGGTACAAAACTCAATCTTGTATTTTTTACATAAGTCTTATCTCAATATATTGCATTGCATCCTTGTTTCAATTCCTTGACTCGTTTAATAATCAATTCTCGATTTCAATCAATTCCTTTTCCTTCTATTTCATATTAAATTACGATAATTACAAAACCAAACCCGAGGTCCTTGTGGATTCGATATTATTACTTGACAACAATTTTGTACTTGCGATTTTCATGCATCATCATGAAAACAGGAATTTTGATCAAACTCAACCACCAAATCTTAAAGTTGAAGAATTAAAACAAGAGCAACACATTGAATCAAATTAACATCACTATTATGTTTATTTTTTCTCAGAAAGACATTAACTGAAGGGGATAAAAAAAGAATCGATTAAGGATCTACCTCCTTTGGCAGCGTACTTAGAAAGGATATAAGTTCTGCTGGATGATCTTCTCCATCTCCACCAGCTCGAACTTTTCCAGGAGTTGCATCCAGAACCCAAGCCTTCAAATAGCATAGTAACAAGTATGAAATAGTTCAGAAGCACTCATACGTAAATACAGACATAGAAAACAGAAAGTATAGTTAACTCCTTGTCAACTCTGACTATTCCACCCTGCTATTTTTTAGGAGTCTTAATTGTTATGTTGTTCCTCTTTTTAAAGTCCCACCTTTTTATTACGTATTCAATTTTCAGGACTTTCAGAGGTACAATCTGAAAATAGATCTCACATATGAATCAATATTACAGGAATGGAATTTGGACTTACTCTAACTGGCCGAGCAAGAGGCTTTGCAGCTTGGTCCACCATGCTCAAAACAACTGAAAAATGGAAGAATGTATACTGAAAATAGGCACTTAAAAACCAACTTAATATAACAATAAGTGACTAACCTTTCCCCCCAAAACTATGACCAACTAGCACACGAGGTGTCATTCTTAGATCTCGTACCTATCCACAGGAACAAAGCGGAAGTCATTACAAGAAAGGAAAAATAAATTGCATGTATACAGAACAGCATGAATCTAATCATCAAGCAAGTTTGACCTAAATTTTAAACATTCCAAGGTTTCTATCAATAGTAAAATATTCCATAAACTCAAAAAATGTTTCAATTTTAAAAAAATAACAAGGGATTTTAATTCCCACAAATTGATATCAGTTAGCATTTAACATTAAAAAAAAATAACAAATTGCAATTAAAATTAAGGGAACTAGAGTGGTAAAGCCAATAAATATTTGAGAAATTCACCCAAACTAGAGAGAGACGGTAAATCAAGAAAGACAAAGGAAGGGTCGGGGTGGGGTGGGGTGCAAGTCCCCAAGGAAATCCAAATGGTTGAAAACAGGGTTTTCCATGCAGTACAACCAAAGTTTAAATCTCATAAGGAATGGATGGAGTGAAATTGATACATACCCTCTCCCATATTCTTTAGCATACCTACCACATATATATATGATAATTATTAAGGAAACATATTAAAGAAAGCGCACCAGTTTCAGAACATCAGTAGCAGCAGAAGCAACAGTATGGGGACCTCTCTTCCTGATTGATGCTGAATCACCGTGACATCGCAGGTCTACTAAAAGGAACTGTTGATGCAAACAAAAAGAAATAAACAGGATTCAGATTTTTATAAATCCAAAATTATTGGAGCCCTACAATCAAAATTTAGGATACCCCAAAAGCAAGATTTATGTAAGAGTCAAATAATTTGATCCAAACAGTTCACAAAATCAGTAAACCAGAAAGTGTTGCATCATCCACTTTGAACAAAATCCTTTAACAATGTTTTAAATTTGTGACTATAAATGGTTTGTTGGCAGCGCAGGTATTCCCACACTATCAGAGGATAAAAATTAATTCCATATGTATATAAAAATAAATATTTACATGGCTTTACACAGCTCAGCATAAAAATCTAAAGTAAAATACCTGCCATGTAGGAAACTCTTGAGCCAATCTCCTAGCAAAAGTTCCTGCAATATCACTCTTTCAGCAGCAAATTACGAAACAAACAATGCATTCTTTCTCATTATATTTTACTGGGAACCAGAAGTATTTCTTTGCAAATACAAAAATATAAAATATCTAACCTAAATATCAGAAACTACATGAAAAATACAACAAAAAGAAAAATGCAAACAATTAAAGATTTAGTTCCGTATGATAAGAAAGACAAGGGTAAGTGATTCATTTGTTGTTCGAATAACACACGACAATTATTTCCTTAACAAAACCACGTAACGATGCCAACAATTAACTACCAGATGATATATGTATACATATAGGTCAATAGGCTTAGATTTCCACTCTTCCACCCAACAAGGCTTCTTGTGAAATTAAAGAAGGATGAATAAGCTAAATTTAGTTTATTTATATATCAAGAAAAATTGAAAAGTCTCAGAGAACAAATAATCAACCAAGGACCAACTCTCCAATAGGCGGAATGCCCGCCAACAAAGAAATCATACCAATCACGCTTATAAGTCATAACCACAAGAAATTCCAGAAAAATCAACATTAGATTTTCATGCAATACTACAATATCTTTCTGATGAATGGCTGCACTAGCAATTAAAATACATATATGTACACTTAACAGTTAACATTCTAATCAACAGCAAGAAAAACAGTATGGAATTATACGTATGGAATTGGAAATATAAGAAACAAAAATTTTCTTTTCTTAGAAAGTACAAAAAAGATAAACTTAAAAGTGTATCTAAGCCCATTAGCCAAAAAGTAGTTACATGAAACAAAATGATGGGGAATTATATCCCTTTTCATTGAAACTGTTTGCACATACTAATTCACAATTTTATTGCATTTTCACCTGAACAATAAAGGGCTTTGAAACACTCAGTCACCTAGTAACTAATAACCATAAATATCCAGATCTCCAGCCACGACCAAAGCTAATCTAAAATTATTGTTCAGTTTTGAGAGCATTTAGAAGAGAAAAGTGGTTTGATCAAGGGCAACACATTGTTGCCAACTGATAACCATGCACAATACATAGAAACAATTCAGGCCATGCATTAAATTTATACAACCAAGGGCTTCCAAAAAAAAAAAATGTACACAAAATCACCCACCCCAGTTTTTCCTGCATCCTAGGATCCCATGAAGAAAAACAGCTGTTGGTGGATCAGGTAAAGATCTGTCCATAACAGAACTCCATCTCACCTGTATAGGAAATTATGCCTGCATATTAGTCTCTTATAGCCTTACACAATATCGTAATAATGAGGTTCATTTACTTATGAAAATACACGAGGTTGCAACAATCCAATATCAAATTTTACAAACTTTTGCCTAAATATCCTCATACAGTTTCAAATCAGTATGACATGTCAACAACTTTTGTCTAAATAATGAATTTGTACGGTCAACAACTTTCTGTTCCATATCAGTGCTTAATATTATTAAGGGTGTGTTTGTATGTATTCACGAGCTCTTATCATATAAGGGCTTCATGAAATTTATTGGAATAAATTAAAATGAGCTTATTCTGATAGATACATAAAGACGTTTATGGGAGTCAAATGCATCCACATAAGCCATAAACTCTCCCAGACACCCCCTAAGCTAACCCCACCATGTAGGAAAAGGCTTAGTAGTGATTATTGTTATTAGATTTAATATGATTCATTTCTAAATGAGGTAAAATCCAACAAAAAGTGAGATCCGCTTTGAAGTACTGGATATTTGAGTTCATAACTTTAGTTTTTTGAGAAGAGACAGTTTAGTTTCCTATTAAAAAAATAATTATTTTTGCATAACAAGTAAGCTTATATAATACATATCTAACATTCTGCCATAAATCAGCCCAACTAAAAACATGAAGTTTTGTTTAGCCTAAAGCTACACGTATGAGTAACTTAAAGGCCAATGTGGGAATGTCTTGCATTGTCAGAAAAAAAAAAAAAAACAAGATATGAATTTAAAAATGAACACAACCACTCTTTCACGCACATAAATACCCTAGCGGATTGAATGCAACACTATGAATCTAGAAAGTAAAAAGATTAACTCTCTGAAAACTGAAAATAAAATCCCGTTAGATGAAATGGAAAGGCAATAAATAAATAATACTCACAAGATCCCCCTGAATCAAATCATATGCCTGCAGACAAGGAGGCACAAAAATCTCAGTTATAATAAACAAGGATAAATTAGATACTACTTTTTTGAAGAGGAAAGAATTAGATGCATTTTGCCATTAGAATTGAGAACTTGTCTTTATTTTTTTTATTACCTGTTCCCTAAACACACTAAACAAACTTCATAGTTGACGTTGCAACTAAGAAAATACAACAAACGCCTCTTCTCTTTTTCAAGTGCGAAGTGTAAACACACGATTGAACCAAATAAATTAACCACAAAAACGCACGGAATGAGGATTCAGATTACCAAGGTGCTAGAGGAGGTGGCCACCTCCCCCTTTTGTCCAACAGTGTTGCCCACTAACGCCATTGATACGGTCTGGCCTTTAACTCCCCGCCTAGAGTGGCTAAGAGCTAACCGAGACACGTTGAATTTGTCATTCTACATAAAAAAAAATCCATAGATAACGTGTAAGGTACACAGTCTCAACGACTCGACGCAATGAACATGCCACGGTATAGATAGTTAACAGTTGAGCAACTAAATGCCAAGCTCAAACGGAAACATTAGCATCAACCATCTTCTTCCCTAACTTCATACAAATTCGGCTGCGCCGCTCAAGCATTGAAACAGCCAAAGCTCAAATGCGATAACGACGTATGACGTATGCTAAATTTGCAACGCATTGAAATTATCGAAGAAACTATTAAGCTAAGAAATGTACCTCGGAGAGACGAAGAATTGGAGATGGCACCTTGCAATTCCTCCATGAAGGTGAGACGAATTTCGTCTTCCGGTCCGACGAGTTAACCGCCGCCGCCGCCGCGGCGGTGCAGCAGGGCGACGAATGAGAGAATATCGGCATCTAAAGATAATGAAAAATGCAGATCGGAGAAACAGTTAAAGAAAAAAAGAAAATGCTGTGGCGCCGTTGGCGGAGATATAGAGAGAGAGGGGCGCGAATATCGCTCTCTTTCTCTCTCGCGGTCGGTTACCAAAAAAGGAAGAAATAAATGCACGCGCTCTTTATTTAAATATATCTATATATATTATTTACCTTAATTATATAATTATTATTCATGTCTAAATATAACTTGAAAAAATTAAACTCAAACAAAATAATATTTAACCCTAACAATTCAGAAAAATTTTGCAATTTATATTTCAAAATATTTATATGAGTAAAAGAGTAACACTTCCTCTTATTTCGTCGATGTGGGAGAAGTTACCAGACGGAAACCCTAGCCTTGGAATTTTGGCGAAGAAGGCATGTGGTTGCTTCTTCTTCTCATTTGCCATGATCATAACCCTAGTTTATGCCATATTCCTCATTCCCTTCTATCCCCACACACCTCTTTTTGTCTCGTCTTCAGAAGTGCCTCCCAAAATCATGGAAACAAAGCCCCCAACAACCACTGCTCAATCCCATGTTGTGTAGCAATGCGTCCATGGTTGGTGTTCTTATTTCATCCCTCAAAGACTTTGTGACCCATGGCCACTTACCAAATGCTTTCAAAACGTTTGTTCAAATTCAGCACCATGCTTCTTCTTCTTCTTTCCACCTTCTCTTGCATCCCATTAGCTCTCTTCTCTCTGCTTGCGCCGGTTTTAAGTCATTTTCACCGGGTGTGCAGCTTCATGCTCATATCGTCTCTCTGGGTGTTCATAAAAATCCTGTCTTGGTTGCAAGACTTATTGGGTTTTACACAAATGTTAATCTCGTTGCCGATGCCCAATTTGTGATTGAGAGCTCCAGTACATTGGATCCTTTGCATTGGAATATGGTTATCTCGTCGTATGTTAAAAATGGGCTCTGTGGGGAGGGTCTTTCTGTGTATAAGAAAATGTTGACGAAACAGATTGAACCCGATGAATACACTTATCCTTCTGTTCTCAAGGCTTGTGGGGAATTGTTGGATGTCAATACAGGGGTGGAGGTTCACAAGTCTATTGAGGCTAGCTCCATGAAGTGGTGTTTGGTTGTGCACAATGCTTTGGTATGTATGTATGGGAGGTTTGGGAAACTGGAGGTTGCGCGTCACTTGTTTGATAATATGCCAATTAGAGATGCTGTTTCTTGGAACACTATGATCAGCGGTTATGCCTCTGTGGGTATGTGGAAGGAAGCTTTTCAGCTATTTGGAAGGATGGAAGAGGAGGGTGTTGAAAGGAATGTGATTATATGGAACACCATTGCCGGACGGTGCTTGCATTCGGGCCAGTTTGGAGGGGCACTTAAGCTGATTTCCCAGATGAGAACATCCGTTCGTATGGACGCTGTTGCGTTGATCATTGGATTAAATGCGTGTTCCCACATTGGAGCCCTTAAATTAGGAAAGGAGATTCACGGTCATGCGGTGCGAACTTGTTATGATGTGTTTGAGAATGTGACAAATGCGTTGATTACTATGTATTCCAGGTGTAGAGATTTTGGGCATGCATTTATGTTGTTTCATAGAATGGAAGAGAAAGGTTTGATATCATGGAATGCCATGCTTTCCGGATATGCACATGTGGATCGAACTGAGGAAGTATCCTTTCTTTTTAGAGAGATGTTACGGAAGGGTGTTGAACCTAATTATGTGACCATTGCAAGCGTTCTTCCCCTTTGTGCTCGCATAGCGAACCTGCAGCATGGCAAAGAGTTTCACTGCTACATTATGAAGCGTGAACAGTTTAAGGACTATTTATTATTGTGGAATGCCCTGGTGGACATGTATGCAAGGTCTGGCAAAGTTTTAGAAGCCAGAAAATTGTTCGATTCACTGAGCACAAGAGATGAAGTTACATACACTTCTATGATATTGGGATACGGTATGAAGGGTGATGGAAAAACAGCTCTAAGACTATTTGAACAGATGTGTGAGTTGGAGATTAAGCCAGATATGGTAACTATGGTTGCAGTTTTAACAGCCTGTAGTCATTCTGGTCTAGTAGCGCAGGGGCAATTTCTTTTCAAAAGGATGGTAGATGTTTATGGGATAGTTCCACGCCTTGAGCACTATTCCTGCATGGCTGATCTCTTTGGGAGGGCTGGTCTTCTAAACAAAGCGAAGGAGGTTATCACAGGGATGCCATACAAGCCAACATCGTCAATGTGGGCTACTCTCATAGGGGCTTGTCGAATCCATGGAAACATAGTGATGGGGGAATGGGCAGCAGGAAAATTGCTAGAGATGAAACCTGATCATTCAGGTTATTATGTGTTGATTGCCAACATGTATGCTGCTGCTGGTTCTTGGAGCAAACTAGCAGAGGTGAGGACTTATATGAGGAATTTGGGTGTGAGAAAGGATCCTGGCTGTGCTTGGGTTGATATTGGCAGTGAGTTTTCTCCTTTTTTGGCGGGGGACACTTCTAACCCTCATGCATATCAGATTTACCCTTTGATGGATGGATTGAATGAGCTAATGAAAGATGCTGGTTATGTACGTCGTGAGGAGTTTGTTTCATCCGAGGAAGATTTTGAGGAGATGAATATTGTAGCAAATGTATACTAAGTAGAAGTTAAAATATAGTTTATTTATACCCATATTGCAGTTTTAACCCGGAGCAGTTTGTCACCTATTAAACAGAAACTTGCTACAGTTGCAGATGAAGCAAAAAAATTGAACGCTGCACACTAAAATTATCGTTATTACTTTTGCAGATTGGATCTCAATGCCAACCATTTCATTTACCAGCTACCCTTTTGCATTATTCCAGTTACATGACAAGTCAGCGTTTTACGGCGGGCAACTTTATTTAAATATAGATTGTTACGTAATTAAATTGTTGATTTTAATAATTACTTTAAAGGCTAATTTTTTATCATCAAAATTAAATTTTAATCAAAAAATGCATTCATACTATGACAGTAAAAAAAGTTCCATTTGATTGTATCTTGGTTATCAACACAGTTTTCCTTAATAATTAGCCCCGTAAAAGGGATAGTAATTATTTCTTATTATAAAATAAAAGAAAGTATAGATACTACGTGAAATAATTTTGTAAACTTAGGTCAAACCAGGTGTAAAATTATACTTGCTAATTCTCTCTGATTAAAATAAGTATTTAAAGTTTCTTTAATTCTAATTGTTATTTTTAACATCTCAATTTTTTAAGTTAATTAAATTCAATTTATTAAAAAAATTGAATGAAATTAATTATTTAAAAACTACGGACAAAACATTTATAGGTTTTAAAAGTACAGTTATCTCAAAATTTAAAAAAGAAAACAATTAACGCATAATTTAAACAAGGACTTAAGGTAATTAAGCATAGAAATGACAAAAATGAGGGATGATAATTTCTTGTTCAGTTATGAAATGTAATAAAGTGTACACTCAATGAAACTTGCATTTATCCGACCAATAATGAAAGCAACACATATTTGTATGTTTATACTCGTAAAGCTGTGTGAATTCCTTAATGCAATCCAAAATTTCCTACAAAATTTGGCTCTAACTCGGTTTCAAGACGACCCACTTCGAACCAAAAATGGTAAATGTGTGGTTAACATTCTCGCAGACAAACAATGAGGGATAGAGAAAAAGGACTTTCGGACCGGAAAAGTTGGAAATTAACGATCAACGTCAACCAACTCCACATCAAATACAAGCCACGAATTTGGTGGTATAGTCCCAACGCGCTTGTCTGCGTATCTGCGTAACAAAACAAAACACTCGTAGCATAAACAACAGAGGCAATATGAAAGGTCCCACACAACAACTGTAATTTGATTACACCAAGTAGCCCCTTAGTAAGAAAGCAAAATATACAGATGCTTTTAGTGAAGTATACCAAAATCTTTTAATTTCAAAACAAAGGGGAATGTATCTTTTAATTTCTCACGAAACGAACAACACACGCTCAATGTAGAGAAATCAAATTCAACAAATAAAAGATTAAACTGGGAATTTCATACCCCATAGATGGTGGAATTGTGATCCTTCTTTTGTCCCCAATCCTCATCCCTGTCGAAAACAAAACAAAACTACAATTGGTATAAAGAATTACTAGACAGTAGACAGCATAAAATCTTATTATATATTACCATTGACCCCAACCTCCCACCCTTTGATGACTTGTCCTACACCTGCAAATACAACATGAAATAGTGAAACACACATAAAAAGGAAAATAACGGGAATTTCAACACATAAGCAGATTACAAACCCAGGCGAAATTTAAACGGTGCTCGTCCCACATTTGAGTCAAATATTTTCCCATCCTTTTGCAGCTTGCCAATATATTTAACACTGACCTGTTAAATTAAAGTACATTTAAAATATAGGTTGAAGAGATTTATTCTTCAGTGAACTACATCAATGCAATCAAAAAATCTGTAGATGAAGTGTAACCTTTTTTCCAGGAGCAGCTTTTTTGCCATCAGGTTTACCCATAAGGAGCTCCTCTATAACCAATCCATTCGGAAAAGTTCTCACTTGAGATGGCTTGGTTTCAGTTTGTTTCTTCCCCTTTTTCTCAGAGTTGATGGACAAATTCTGCTTTTCAGCACTTGAAGTAACTTGATCTGCAGCAGCTACCCCTTCGATCTCCTTGGTCTTTTTCTTCTTTTTTTTCTTGTTTTTTTTCTCAGCATGGACCCTGGCAACAAATAGCACACGCAAATAGTTAGCAAACCACATAACCAAGGTTCCACCCCCCAAAATTTCCAAGCTTCAATATCTCAAGCAAAGAAAAGAAAAAGTAATTAGAACGACCCCACAGGAACAAGGTTCGCCACAAAATCAGGCATGACCTAACAATTAAACATCTTATATAGTTGAAAACAATTTTACTAAAGGTATTGATGTGGTATTTCTAGTAGAATTTTTTAGTTTGGTTGACCAGATGTTCTGAGGGTTTGGTCAACGGAAGAAATTTTGGATTGTAACATCAATAGGAAGAAATCTAAATATAGATGTAATATTTAAATCGACAATCCAGGCTAGTAACACCAAAAGCACAGTGAAATGAAACTGAGATTCTAGTTGGATGAAAGTTCTTACTCGTTATTGGACAACTTTGCATCATTTTCATCACTCTGCTTGGTTGTAATTTCTATTGCTTCAGGATGCTTTTCATCTGGGGCAGTAACATTTGTCTCATTGTGGTTGCCAGATGTATCACCACTTTCCCCTTTAATACGTTCCTTTAACTTGTTTTTTTTCTTCTTTTTCCTGAAACCATTTATCATTGTCAGAAAGATTTTAGCACCAAACATCCAGCACAATATAGATTAAAAGAATTTAAAAGGGAATAGCAGGAACCAGGCAAGTATCAGATAGAAATTGATTCTTGGAAGTAACTAAACTGGTAAACCTTTCTCACCCATCCAGTGGCTCATCTTCATCGTTAATATCAACTTTTCGTTTAACTCTAGCAGAATGATCGACTTCTTTTTCCTTCTTGTTGGCATTCTCAGTTTTCTTACGTGCTTGTTCTCCTTTCATTTCTGCATCTGCCTTCTGAGAGACAGACACATCTTTCTCTCCAGTGGATATTGGAAAGCCATCTTCATCTTCACTCTCCACAAGCTCAATTGCAGGCTCAGAACTTGTGCTGTCTTTTGGTTTCAACTTAGCTACCTGATTATTTTTCTTTAATTGCTTATTTTGATCATCTCCATTTTCAGGTTTTTCATCATCCACTATTTCCTCAATTACAACTGAAACAAAAGGAATATCATATTACAGTTGAAATATGATGTATATCAATTATATATGGCAGAAGACTTGTCAAAGATGACAAGAATGCAGAACATATGCCACAACCACAACAATCATAGTGACTGCAACATAAGACAGTTGGAATTAGGGACTCAAGATTTTCCGTTATCCAATGGCACTAACGGCTATTTAACAAAACCGCACACTAAGAATGCATGAGTGTTAAAATGAGAAGATGCACAAAAGAATGACTGTTATTAATATGTACGAAAAAAATGTAATGATAAAACTTATTATAATGAAAGTGAGAAATGTAATATTGGATTTTATAGCATACCTATTATCTATCATTATATAACAAAATGTATCTGCACGTCCACAATCATAATTTTCTGGGAAAACTGTGATTTTTCACGAAAAATATAGTAGCAGGATTTGAGTATTTGATGACACATTTCACATTTTATTTTACTATAAATTTAACATTTGTGTATCGGTAGACGTAAAAAAACAAATGTGAACATCAGTAAAAAAACTACAAAATTAAAAGAAAAATAGACATAAGAGCAAAAAATACATATAATTGTTTCATGACCTCAAGAAAAGTTTATAATACAACGAAAATACCTCCACTATTTCGGACAGGTGACGGGTACATGTCAACATCGCTATCAACAATAAAGCCATCGTCATATCCATCTTCACTATCATAATCAGATGATTCATCTGACTCAGTTCCTTCAATATCTTCTCCCCATGATTCACTTTCACAATGTAGTTGGAAAATCAAGAAGATATTTAAAAAAATTGCACCAAGAATCATATTTTAGTCACAACTACATAAACAAAACTTAAATTGCAATGCAAATAAGACAACAAACGAAATTTCTTCAGAAGGATACTATTCATAGTCATCCTTAAGCTCATCCCCGTCATCAGCCGCAAAATAACCAGAAAGGTGGATGCTTCGCGAACCAATAACTGAGAATGCAACTAAGTCATCAACGTCAAACTTAAGATTCAAAGGGCATGATTCAATTCTATTTGGTAGCAGCGAACACAAGAAAACTGGACTTTTGTGTCCAGAAGCGCACTGAAGAATGCTTTTCTCCTTCGATGAGCCAATGCCTAGAGTAGCCTGAAATTTTAGGGCAAAAAACGAAAACCAGCAAAAGTTCATACACACCATGACATTGTATATCCAACTCCAAGAATATCAACTGAATTCGGACTCCAAGAGTGCCATTGCATTGAAATCTCATATAATTACATTTTAATGCATACGTTATATCGACCGAAAAACCTATACTGATTAAGCCTTCTTAATGTCAAAGAAAACCAGCAAAAATTGTTGATTCCGAAATTCACCATAACAGAAAGCAGTTCTTTGCATAAACAAACCCAAGATTCGAAAAAAACAAGAGTTGATTTATGAATGAAGAACCTGAGTAACATGCAGCTTCCCTCGCGCATTGTCAGAGTGATAAGGGCACGGTTTGCCAGGTTTGACTTCAATCCCTGAGCTCAAAAAGAAAATGAAAAAGGCAAAATAAGAAACAAGTTGAAAATTCGTGACAACGAGTAGAAGAAACAGAATATTAGTAGCTAAAACGCAAATTTCGGAATGAGAACTGAAACAGTTGAATGTTTGTGCATTTAGAACTACGTTGAAGAAGAATAGAGAGAACGAAGATGACTAACCCCAGAAACCCATTGTGAAATGAAATGAAAATGAAATCCACGTCACTTCTATAAATATATACAAAAACCCTAAAAGCGAGTGCCGTTTTGGGTACAGAGCTGCCGTTTAAAGACAACCCAACCCTAGACACCTAGATTCTTGTGTTTGTTATATCACGGATTTGCTAGCTGGTCCAAATGCATTATTGGGCATTTTCTTCGTGCACTCCCATATTTTCTTCTGTCACCGCCATAAGTAATTTCCAGAATTTAAATTTTAACATTTCAAAATGTTAATTTCTTTTAACACCCGCATAAAGTACTATTTTAAAATAATTATGTTAACGTTTTTGAAAAAACCTTTGTGATACTTTTTACGCTTTTGCAAAAAATATTTCTACAATGTTAATTTATTTTATATTTCCGGGAATTACTTTCTGAATTGTTGAGCTGGTAGAATTACCGTCGTATCTTAATAAACATTTGTTATTTTGAAAATGAATTTTTAGACCAATGTGGCAATGTATTTTGTTTTAACTTTGAGAACTATTTTTTTTTTCTTTTATCATCATTTTCTTTTTTCAAATTTTAACTTTTCTTGCAAATTTTTTTCCATTATCCACAAAATGGAATAGCATAAACAAATGAAGAATACAAGTTTAAGAGGTGCTATAATAAAAATACAATACATTCACAAGAGAAAGCCAAATTTGTGACTGGGAAATTAAAAATACACAAAACAAAGTGAGTGAGTGAGTGATTCCAAAGGGGAAAGATAACAAGAATGTTAAAGGTATGAAGTTGAAGAAGAACATTGAAGGTAAGAATAAGAAGAGATTGAAATGAACAATAGATATGATTTTATGATGATGAAAGGAATGAAGTTGAATCAAATCAATGATTCCATTAATCCTCATGCAGTGTACTCATCCTGCCATCTCTTCTTTCTTACATGTTTTCACTTCTTATCATAGATCTCTAGAAATTAACTATTCCAAAACCTCAAACTTCTCTTAAATTGATCTGCTGATTCTTTAAGCTGCTATATATATACAACAATTGTGTAAGGAGAAAGAAGCGACATTGCAGTTCCAAAACAATGTAGAAATTTTCACTATAACCACTTTGCCAACTGAGGAAATTGCTGCAGAAGCCATGTCACACTCCTTATCACTGTCTGCATATAAATTGTTTTCCAAGAGAATCCAACTAAGTCAAAAGATAAAAAAAAACACTGTCTGATTAAAGTAAAGGGTTTTGAGAAGAATATTTTGTCTGATTTTTGCAATTATTTCTGGCTCCTGTTAGATTATTTCCTTTTGGCAGTTAAATCAGTTGTTCTTAGTCTGTAACAGCACCCTTTTGTTCTCTTGTTTTCCTTTTCTTTTCTGTTTTTCCATTTTCTCTTTATTCACAATTTCTTTTCTTTATCCATCCATAGAGTCAAATTCACGTACCAAAGTTGCATCCCCAGGCTTGATTGCAGGTTCAACACAGTCTCGCCCATATCTGTTTTCATAAATTTAAGATTTATCTGTGAATTGCTACTGTTAAAAAAAGAAAATTAATGAACTTTATAGGCATTAGCTAATCAAAGATCCCATTGAAAATGTTGCAAGCTACTTCAAAAGCCATACTATCACTCACGTTATTTGTCTTCTGCCATTGATCACATCTAGACGATAAAAACTGCACCCTTTGCTAAAGGGAAAAGCTTTTCCCTTCCATTCTGAAGACATTTCCAAGTGTTAATAAATGCCCTTTTTGTTTAATCTGAAAACACATTAAAAAGTGATAAAGAATGATAGAATCTGTGTAATGCACCTAAATGCCATGTCACCCCAACGGATGAGGAGTCCTCGGTAGACAAATCATCGATAACGAACTGCAGATCTTTGCTGGTAGAATCGGTGAATTTTTTGAAGAACTCAAGAATTTCCTGCATAATGATTAAAGCTAAAACTAATGAGTTATATTTATCTCTATTTTCCCTACTTTTTTCTCCTAGTACTGGTAAACAAAATTGTGCAAAATCGTTACATAAATGGAATTGCTCAAAACAATTCCTTGAAATAGAACGAGGTCATATGAAATCACAGAAACAAGTGAGTGTAGATACTGAAATCATTTATGGGAAGATAATTACTCATCAACAAAAAAACTTGTCTTAACAACAACACCAATTGATTTGTAGTATAAATTACCTTACGACCCACGAAGGGTTGGGGAAAGACAAGATCTTCGTACACACAATTGTCGGCGATAAGGTACTGAACAGAATCCACGTCATGCGCGTTGATTCCTGCATAGAAATTCCTCACCACAGCTGAAGCTGAGTCAACAGCGTTATCATCATCAAAACTTTCGGTAGCTGGTGATGCTACGGTAACAGATTGCTTCTCGCCACTTCCATCAATGGCTCTACATTTTCTTCTTCTTCTCTTCCTTAACGAGGCGTCAACTAAGTTCAAAGGGGTCAAGCTTGTAACGATTTTGATGGAGGAATATGGAGAAGACGGAATCAGAGGTGGAACTGAGTTAAAAAACAACCCAGTGGAAGTGCTGATAGACATTTTGCAGAGACACTTCACTCTACATGCAAAATCAATCACGCTTGCTCCATTTTTTTTTCTTCCAAAACCCGTGGTATTAACTGTTAACTGACATAACTCGAACACCAACTACCACTGATTCTGCAGATAGATTTATCTAACACCACAAACCTTTTATGTCTTTTTTGTTTTGGTTTGGGCCAACCCAAAAGCCCAACTCACAAAAAGCCCAAAACTAAAGCCAGTGAAAAAAAAAAGGTGGTATCTTTTTGGATGGTAGCAATAAAGAATGTTATGAAAAGCAAGAGCAATGAAGTGGAAGAAGAAGTTGGAGAAATCTTAGAAGAAATGATATTATCTTCTTCACAAATGGAGTTCCAATACATCAGCTGATAAAATAAACCACACACACTCTTCCACAGCCTATAAAACACAGCCAATAAACAGAGTTTGTGGCCCATCTGGTACACAAAACAAATCCCACCCACTATACTAAACAAAAAATCTTAATTAAACAAATCCCCCACACAACAAATAGTTACACTAATCTCTATTGGGACCCTTCAAAATGTCATCTTTTCTTGCTACTTCATCTCCAGAAGCCATGGCTCTTATTTTCAAAGTCAAATGTAGAGAGACATGGCGTCAGTGTCACCGTTGTCGTCACCTCACCTTAATTAATTCATTAGTCGCAGGATATTATAATGTAATGAAACGTAAGTAACCAGAACTGAATAACAGCAAATACTGGTATATATATAGTATGTATAGTATATTAGTATATTCTTCAGTATTGGTATACCGTGTGAATGTACGTAAGTATGTATTATGTATTTGTGTATGTATCTAAGGATCCCAAAGAGAATCATGCTGCATATCCTCCCACTCATTGTCTTCAAAAACATACCCATTTGCGAACATCATGGATTGATCATGCATCATGAAAGTGTCCGGCATTTGCATCCATGTCTGAGGCGAGTCCATGGGCGAGTCATTGATGGCCTGAATCTGAGTGGGGGAGAGTCTCACTGTCAGCGGCGGCGCCGTCGAGGAGCCGCCTCCTCCTTGAGTCTCGGGAGGGGCGGGGTTGGTCCGGAGCCGCAGCGCAGCCTCGTGCGCCGCCATGCGTATGTGGTCCGCATTGTTGCTCACGGGGCGCGGCAGCGTGCTGGCGAGCTCGGGGAAGTTGAGCCGGGCGTCGCGGCCCCTGAAATGCAGCGCCGCCACGTCGTAGGCGGCGGCGGCCATCTCCGGCGTCTCGAAGCTCCCGAGCCAAATTCGGGTCTTGGTTCCGGGTTCGCGGATTTCGGAGACCCACTTGCCCCATTTTCTCTTGCGCACTCCTCTGTACGCAGAAGAAGCAGCGCCGACATGGGTTGAACCCGAAGATTGCATGTCCATGCAAATCAATGTCCAAGCTTTGAAATTTTTGAATAATATTACAGTCAAATTAAAATGTTTAAGTGTTGTGAATTGCTATGGCTATAACGGTAGTAGTAATCTGCGGAACGTTGTCGTGGGTATTTATAGATGTGGATATGTGAAACGTGGAAGCGCTTCCAACATCTTGGTTTTGGTGTTGGTGAGCTTCCTCGTAGGTGCTTCCTTAATGCCCTTTGTTTTCCAACAAAATCTATGTCTAAGTTTTTTCATTTTTTTATTTTTATTTTGTTTTTGATTGGAATGGTGATACTTTTTGCTTATGAGTGTGTTGGTGATGTTGTTGTTAAATATTAAGGGAATGGTGAAGATTTTTTTGGAGTGAAATTGGGAAGATGGGAATGGTGGTGCCATGTGTTTGTGTGCAAACTTTTTGAAGTTGAAAATTTGGGGATTGGATTAAGTGAGAAGAGTGACTGTTTAGGACGCGTTTTGCAGAGCTATGTGGCAATGGTTTTTCCAATCAGAATTCCAAATTCGTAGAATCTAATATAAGGTTTTGGAAAGCTTAGATCAGCATGGGCATGAAGGTATTTGTTTAATGGAGATACTTACGTTTTGTTTTGTATTTTTGGTGATGTTCATCGGCGTTTAGTTTATTCAGGGGTGTCTACATTTTCTAGCGGATAAAAACTTTAGAGGCACCTACACTTCACGTCTACTTTAAGAATATATCTTCATAGATACTATATATTCTATATTATTCTACAGTTTTACTATTGACAGCTTCTACAACAATTCCTTTTTCTTTCCAATTTTCTTTTAAATATATTAAAATTAACGTGAAATAGTTAAACCCACTTATTGAATTTTAACCATCGTCGTAAAAATGATCTTAGTTGTTGTGAGCTTAAATAATTGTGGTCACATCAATTGAAAATTGGAAAACATTTTATCAATTTCAATTAAAAAATATTTAACAAACTTTTACCAAAGATTAACATCAATTAGGATTAACTAAAATAATGACTAATATTAATATTCTTGAAATTTTAATAATTATGTTTATTTGCTAATGATTAAAAATACTTAATTAAATTAAATAATTCGAATTGTTTTGTATAAAAAAAATATTTTTAAAATGAAATAATTTAAAAAAAAAATTAATATATTAAATATTTTGAAAAATATGAAATACTCTTTTCAAACCGAATTGAAGATGTCCTAGAAGTCACTTGATAAAACATTCAACAAACAAACATAACAAATTAAATAAATTGTTATCTGTTTATAACAATATAAAATTTCTCAAAGCAAGCATTATTTCTCTTGAGATAAGTGATTTCTAAAAGAATCAAACAGTAAATATATACTTTTTAAAAAGGGAAAAAAGAAAGTAGTATTCATGCAACTTGATTCCTTTTAAAAAGTTAGATATATTGAATTCATAATTCATATGTAAAATTTAAGTTTAATGGATAAAGAAATATTTTTGAACATAATACACTAAAATTTATTAATCAAATTCTTTCTTACATATTAATTAAACTTAAATATATATTTTTCACAATAAATAACTAGATTCTATTCTCTTATTCTAAAACTTTTTCTTTATGTTTTTTTCTTAATAAATAGATTCACGTTAATACAAAAGATACCTTTACTCAATAAAAATGATTACACGATCAATTTATATAAGAAAATTCAGTTGGTATTTTTGAAAAAAAAAACCTCTATTTCAATCACCTTTTTTTCCAAATACAAAATTTGAACTCATAAAATTGAATTAAAACAGCAAGTTCAGGACTACTCATACTATATATAACACCTTGTTTTACCCTTCATATATTACAAGAAAAAGTAAACACAAGTGTTGGTTGATAAATAAATGTTACAAATAAATGAGCATAGAAGCAAAATTGTATGAATGTGAATGATTATGGATGAAAATATGGAAGTTACTATTTTGTACCTTTTTTTGTTTTCTATTTATCTGTTGTGCTTTATGCTTGGCAGCTAGACAAGAACAGGCATCCTCGTATTAAAATAGTATAGCCTACTATTTTAGACAACCTCATTTCATTTTTTTTTATTAAACTAATTTTTTATCACTAAACTTCACCTAATCAGGGTTTGCCAAAGATTAGGTCAGGGTGAATGGAGTTAAAAAAAAAAGGCTTAAATTTTGGTGTTATGCATGGTTAAAAATAATAAGCTAAAATATGAATAAATCTCCTTCGTCATCATCATAAAAGGAATGGGTTCTACCCAATGTCGATCCCACGTGAAACCAGGAAACCTAAAAGAAAGCACTCATGGCCATAGAATAGGATGCACGTAGGGACAAGGACTTTTTTCTAACTATTATTTTTTTTTAATTTTTTTCAATAGATATGTGAGATTGACTCGTTCAAAGTCCAAATGACCATTATACATCCAAACACTTCCCCTTTTCTACTGGATAGGACTTCTTCACTTTTGGCTTAGGTTGCGTTTGGATTGAAAAAGGAGAATGAAGAGGGTAAAAAGGGTAAAAAGGGAAAGAAAAAGGGAAGTGACATTGTTTGAACTAAGAGAAATGGGAAAAAAAAAATTAAGGGTGATTTTATTGATATATTGTAATAAAATGTTTAATTGATGTATTTATAAAATGACTACATCACGCTTGTGTGAAAAATAAATTAGTTTGAACATTAGTCAAATTATATTTTATTATACGTAATCATAATTTAAATTATTCAATCCTTTTTATTGTTTTCTGAAATTTAAATAACAATTAAACGCTTCCTACAAATTTTATTTATATAATAATTATTATAATTCAGTTAATTTTAATTACTCTTATATATAGCCGTATTTACTTAAATATACACAATAATATAAAATAATTAATTATATAATAATACTTGATTGAATGATAAATATTAAATAATTAATTATATTTCTTATTTTTTTAAAAATATCTTTCGAATACTTTGATTTAAATAAAAATGGCCTATAAATACATATGATATCAAATATAATACTTATTCAATTTTCATATTCATTTATATGCTGACAATATTTTTTATGATTTTACTGACTTAAGCGTTAAATAATTTTTTATAAGTGAATTTTCTTTCATTGTCTTTGATAAACTTGGCAATTATATATTAGAGTTATAATTATGCTTAATTACACTTCTTATGGGATGTTATTACATAGGAGGTGGTTTCCATGGTAGAGAAAGGAAAAATCAACAATTTTCGAGAGACAAGGCAAAAGGATTTGTTTGGGAAAACAATTTAAAATCATGTTACATAATAATATTTAAAATCATACAATCACAATATTATATTAAGCTATAGTTAAGTCAAATTTTCTGAATTATAATATATTTTAAGATACAATATAGTATCTAAAACTTTATATGAGAACTAGATTATAAGTTTTGTTGGATTTTTTTTATAAAAATAAGTCTAAACTGTTTTTTTTTTTCTTTCAAAATCATCACTCATTTATATTTGT
>Ga0099824_1000485_pt1 | contig 47062 bp, 26 predicted proteins | sample SiratrowhiteBW_FD_76837 | JGI IMG/M metagenome (GOLD analysis project Ga0099824, IMG submission 76837) | Root nodule microbial communities of legume samples collected from California, USA - Siratro white BW | ecosystem: Host-associated > Plants > Roots > Nodule | place: USA: California... | reverse complement strand
TATATATATATATATATATATATATGCGGGTAGAGAAAACAATTTGTCGATCAAATGGGATGTGAATACGGATTTACTCCAACTAGACACTAACCATATCCATTCCCGTTATCATTTATAATAAAGAGAAAAAAGTATGAAAGGAATTAATTGTTGCTTTAAAAGTATTTTTTAATTTTTTTCTAATTTAGTTAATAAATATTGTGGTTGTTTGAATTTTAACTAAAAGAATTTAAAAAAAAATAATAATAATAAACGGTACCCATTATTGGTTAGACTTGTCTTGAAATCAAAAGTGAAATCTATATTTTTTTTACAATCTTTAATAATTTTAGTTAATGTGGAGTTCTATGTCTCGTTCTTGTATCAATTTGGAATTGAAAAATGGAATACTGAATTTATTTATGTGTCTCTCTTTGCTAATAAATTAGTTGTATCATAACAAATAGTCGTATAAAATATAATAATCCATACATGCATGTAAGTTGATTAAATATAAAATAATCTGAAATCCTTCTTTATTTTTATCTCAAGAATTCAAACTAAACAATTTATTTATGTGTTTAAAAAGATATATTATTAATGTTTAGCCTTTCATTAATTATATTCTAAACATTTTATTTTGGAAACTTTACTAGTTATTGCTTGAAAAATATTACTTAAGAATTAACTTTTAATACATTTTAATAATAATTTTTATTTAAGGAAAAGAAATGTGGCAATATTTTTTTTTTATTTTAGTATAATCAATATTTGTCAGGTATGTTTAGATTTATATTTCTTTAACAATTAACATACTTGAAATACACCCAAATAAATAATTAACTGTTTGCTTTTATGGCGACTCTCTCTGATGGATTCGACAGACAGACCTAACGACAAACACAAATGATGTCTTTTCTTTTTATTTTAGTTTTTTTTAAAACAAATTATGTCTTTCAATATACGCATACTTGCTTGCTTCGTACATCAACCGTATAATTGCAGCAACTATACACTACGAAACTATGATGCTCTTGGATTCACAAAAAAACTGTCATATTCTAATTAATTACCACGTATATATATATATAATGAAAAAAGGAAACTAACCACTCATTCATTAAACTTAAGTAATATAAACTTTACATTTTGATTTTTATACTTAAAAGAAAAATTTATACCTATACTATAGTATACATTAAGAAAGTTTTTCGGTCTCTCACATGTCAGATCAATTACCACCATAAATAACATATAACATAGGACAATCAGTTATTCTTAAACCCTTATTCTTTAATAATTGAAAACTAACTATAGTAGAAATATTTTTTTTAGATACCTCTATCTCGTTCAAGTCTGAATAAAAAAATAATTGTTATATCCTTCATTCATGTTCCATTAGAATAATACCATTTTTTATAAATAAATATTTTAATATTTCTTAGTTTATATATATATATATATATATATATATATATATATTTCTTTTTTAATATCACTTTGAATCTTAATCTCCTGGTTACACGGACATCCCAAGATTCAAAATAGTTCTTAGTATATAAAAACTAAAATGTATAATTTTGAAGTATGAAAATTAGAAAGATAAAGTTTCTGCTTGTAAGAATTTATAAATGTGAGAAATGTCATAGTACCAAACATTGGAAATGAAAAGGAAAATATTAATTTCAATTGGCACCATGGTCTAGAGAGCGAAAGATTGGAATTTGAAATCTTTACGTAAACTATGGAAATGGTGTATGGTTTGAGGGAGGTGGATGTGGTTAGAGAGTGTTTTTCTTATGGTTTAAGCAAAAATTACATTAAAATAAATTAATGCAGCACGGTTACGTATCACTTAAGTTGCCTCTCTCTCAATCTCAAACGTCGATTCTGTGTTAATGAATGTTATCCAAATTTAATTATCATTTCATCAAATTTGTTATAAAATCTAGTTTTTTTATTTTATTTTTAAATAAGAAGTGTTACCCATGTATAATTTAAAAAACTGCTCTGAAAGTTTTAGCATAAGATATGATTCATGGTAAACTGTGGACAATAAGGCATGTTAGGGAGGAAAGAGTGGAGAACAGGACAAAATGGGTTAAATGAAATATGTGTGAAAAAATAAAAATAAAATAATGAGGGTTCATGAATGGCATCGAGATAAAATAAGATAAAAAACAGTGTTTGGTTTGCGGCATTTCATGTTTATGTTATGTAACGTTGGTTTGAGAGAGCGGAGACAAGGCAACCCAGCCAATAGTTGTTGAAGAAGAGAGAGGGTTTTTGTCTTGCATTCACCCTAATACATTTGTATTTAATTTGAAAAGAGGAAGAAGGGTAGCAGTGAGAGAGTGGAAGAGAAGATGGGATCTGTATCCAGAGAGAGATTCTTGTGTGGTTGCTTGATTCTTGAGTTAAGTTGAGTCGAGGTACATCTTCATCTTCCTTTGTTCTTCCACAGATTTCAGACGGATCCATCCATCTTCACTGCATTGCATGGATGGGAACGTAGCTGCCTTTTTCTGCTTTCGATTCCATTATTTATGTCTATCTCATCACTATCACCATCACTGCAACGCAACACAACGCAACAGCTGTCTCAGTTCATCCAAATATCATCATTCTTGGATCTCGCCTCGCTAATCCTACTCAGTGAAATGACTGTTGAGATCTTCAATATTCCATTCATCACTTCCTCACCTAACTCACTCACTACCTCACATTCACACCTTTACCCTTTGTTTTTCATAGATAAGATTCAGATACCTGCTACTCCTCCCTGCAATGCACTCTATCTATTGCAGACACCGTTTTATTGGGTTTGATTAGAGTATCTGTTCTTAACTTTTCCTACAAAATGGCCAATTCGTGTTTTTCTCTTGATTTCTTGAAATGTGTGTGCTTGTTCTCACTTTTCTTCTAGGCTTAGGGCGCATGTAACTTTACTTCTTAAGCATTGGTGTACCAAACTTTCTATGCTCTCTCTCTAGATAATGCGTACATATCTTCCCATTAAAACCTGGAATTGTGGCTAAAATTATGCTTTAATTCTCTTGTCAATTTCACTTTGTTGCAGTATTACTTTGATTACTGCTTCAGTGTACTGCTATTGTTTCATATCGGTTGCCTCCTGCAGCTGCTTTAGAGAAGTCTGATGGGTTCGAGATTCCTATCTCATCAGCTTAGCAATGGCCTGTATGTATCAGGTCGGCCTGAACAGCCAAAAGAAAGAACTCCAACAATGAGCTCTGTGGCCACGCCTTACACTGGTGGAGACATCAAGAAATCAGGAGAATTAGGCAAAATGTTTGATATCCCGATGGATGGTTCTAAATCTAGAAAATCTGGTCAGTTAAATAATGCTCCTTCACGGACTGGATCGTTTGTGGGTGCTGCTTCACATTCTGGACCTATCTTGCCAAATACTGCAGCTCGTTCTATTTATACCACATCAGGTAACATATCTTCTGGAGGCATGTCGGCTTCTGTCTCCATGAAAAGGACAAACTCTGGTCCTCTGAACAAACATGGGGAGCCTGTGAAGAAGGCATCTGGACCTCAGTCTGCCGGAGTTGCACGCCAAAACTCTGGTCCGATTCCACCTGTTCTTCCTACAACTGGTCTTATTACATCTGGTCCTCTAAATTCATCTGGGGCTCCAAGGAAGGTATCTGGTCCGTTAGAGTTTACAGGGTCAGTTAAATCACATAGCTTTGTTACTCAGAATCCAGCCACAACCACTCTTAGTCTAGATGATCAATATTCCTTCAGGAGGAATTTCCCAAAGCCAATATTGTGGTCTGTAATTCTGATTTTCATTATGGGATTCATTGCTGGTGCTTTTATTCTTGGAGCTGTCCACAATGCCATTCTCCTGGTTGTTGTAATTGTTCTTTTTGGTGCTGTTGCTGGATTATTCACTTGGAATAGTTGCTGTGGGAGGACAGCCATTGTTGGCTTCATTTCTCATTATCCTGACACTGAGCTTAGAACTGCCAAGAATGGCCAATTTGTGAAGGTTTCTGGGGTATGTATATTAATACTGACACATACATGTATACACTATTGATTAATTAAGCACAGCCGTGCAAAAATTATGATTGCATGCACAACTAACCACTCTTGTCTGTGTTGATAAGGGACTGATTATTTTGTATTGGATATCAGTGACTTGAATTGAATGGTTGCTGGGTGTCTCTCATCCGTAATTGTATTGTGCCGATCAAAAAAAATAAATAAATGAAAAAATCTATAATCTGGCTGTTGTTTATGTCGTTGTTGTTAAGTTGTTGTGCGTGCGTATATATGAGAGGAATGCCAATGGTCTGTTGTTCATTTTGAAGGTGGTAACCTGTGGTAATGTTCCATTAGAGTCATCCTTTCAAAGAGTTCCTAGATGTGTCTATACTTCTACTAGCTTGTTTGAATATCGAAGGTGGGATTCAAAAGCAGCCAATCCAAAGCATCGCTGTTTTACATGGGGACTCAGAGCAGCTGAGGTAATTTCAATATGCTAAATCTTTTCTTTTCAGTTTTCTATTTTATTGAAAATTACCTTTGAAGACTCTTGAGATACCTTGACCAGAATGGAAATATTAGGTTTTGTTTATTCTAAACTTCTTTTGCTTGTTCATTTTCAATTTTTTCCTTCCTATGGTCTAATGTATTCTGTCCACATGTTTTGTAATCTCTCCTTTTTATTAGTAACCTGCAATATATCTCTATATTTACTTCAATCACATTGTAGTAAAACTACTCCTAGAAATGACTTATACAGAGTGGTTTGTTAAGTTTTGGGGAGCTTGTTGTTCCATGAGTCTTCAAGCTATTGAAACGGGAAAAGTTATTATTATTAACTTTCCACGTAAGCAAATCATTGAAATCCTTTTTCCCCTGCTCTTGATCGGTTAACTTGTTGGGGACTTTGAGCTCATGCTTTGAAGGCTTTATCTGCCATTCTTTATGCAAGTATTCTCTTACTGTCACTAAGAACAACTTCATGCCATGTGATAGGAATATTGTGTGTGTGTTGGGAAGTTTTAGATATAAATGTGGTCAATTGAAATTTGTCATCTTTTTAACTGTTTTCTTGTGTGTATTAAACTTGTATTTGCAAAATTTTTGGCTTAATATATTATATCTCAAGTATTTTAATATTTACGTTGACTTAATACATTATATAATGCAGAGGCATGTGGTGGACTTCTACATTTCTGATTTCCAATCTGGACTGAGAGCATTGGTTAAAACAGGCTATGGTGCAAGAGTGACTCCTTATGTTGACGATTCTATTGTAATTGATGTTAGCCCTGACAATAAAGACATGTCTCCAGAGTTCCTTCGATGGTTGCGAGACAGAAATCTATCAAGTGATGATCGAGTGATGCAATTAAAAGAAGGGTAAAACTCTTACCCTTGCGCCAGAGTTTGAATCTCCAGGTTATGTATTTGTGTAACGGGAAGCTGTTAAGGTTAAATCCTTTTCAATAGTATTTGAGGAGGGGGAAAAGCAGCTATTTTTTTATAGCCTGTTGCTTTGTGTGACGTATCTGCGTATTGGTAATATACTAATTGTAGCCCTGTACATAATTCATAATTCATGTTATGCATCATGGTACTAATGGTGACAACATCAGGCTCTTAAGTTGGGGGGACCCTCGGTAGGTAGGTAGGATATTCTTATGAGACTTCCATTGTTCCTTTTGTAGGTACATCAAAGAAGGTAGCACAGTTAGCGTGATGGGAGTTGTTCAAAGAAATGACAATGTACTTATGATTGTCCCTCCTCCCGAGCCTTTGACGATCGGATGCCAATGGGCTAAATGTATATTTCCAGTTAGCCTTGAAGGTATTATTTTGAGATGTGAAGACACATCAAAGATTGATGTCATTCCAGTGTAGTTGCGCTGTCCAGAAACCTTAGATATTCTTCTTTGAAGAAGTATTTTCTTACCACAGCTAAAAAAATATGGTGGTACTTTTGTAAGTGTTATTGGTAAGCGTGATGGGTCTACAACTGACTTCAGTCATTTTCTTTTTCCTACTCTCAACTCCTAGTTTGTTGTATAGCTAATCAAAATGCGTATTTGTTTATTTTTCCTAAGGAGTTTATTCTTTTCCATGGGTGTTGGTTTTTTTAAGTGAGTTTGTCCGTAGGGTCAGCTTCTTTTAATGGTCAAAGATATCATGCATGGTATATATTTAGCTGTTTAGTGTTTTGGAAGAGGATTATTAAATTACTTTTGCTTCTTCTGTCCAACCTTCTCAAATTGGTATGCCTGGCAGGGAGCCAGATGACATGCATTGTACAAATTGGTATGCCTGGCAGGAAGTCATTTGTTGTTTGTACAACAAATGATATATGCATGGTTTACTATTTCGCAATTGATTTTTCTTTTCAATGAGTTCATATCATGATAGACAAGTCATTGAAGTTTGCACCATACTTGTGTCTTTTATTTTCACATCATGAACCATTTGTTTTATTGGAAAAGAATTAAATCTCATTTATATAGTTAAATTATATAGTATATAATTAGGAAACAACACTTATCCTATATGTTGGTGTTATGGAATTGAGTTAACTCATATTTTAAAGTGATATCAAAATTAATATTAGATTCATATATACTGAAATTAATGTATCAGTCTAATAGTGAATGTAAGGGCTGTCTGTATTAGTAAAAATTTCACTTACATGGACTAGAAATACAAATATTATGCAATACTTAAAAAAAAAACTATTTTTCAAACTACTCTAGTATGGTAGAATTATTATGGATACAAAATGCTCTCAAGTTAATCAATTTATATTCAAAATCTTAACTTAATGCCACTTGTTAAGTAAAACATTTTCGGTTAATTCTTGCACTCATGATGCATGTGATAATGTGATGGAGTTAAAAGAATAAAGTAGTAAAACAAAAACTAAAAATGAAATAAAATATAACACTTTGTTTAAAAAAATACGTAAAATTTTAAATTTAAAAAATGTTTTTTCTTAAGATGTATTTTAATGATATTGGTTAAATTAAAATTGATATCATAATCAAATATAAGTATGTTTTTCAATTTATATTTAAATTTATTTCAAGTGTCAAAAGTCTAATACAAATCAGACTATTTAAAATTCATGTCTTTTTTACTATCTGATTCGACCATAATATGATCCCATAATAAACTATTTCAACTCTTCAAATATTGACTTAAGCTCTCTTAGCACTATGAAATCTATGTAAGTTTATCAATTTGTTTATAATGTCTAATTTTATACTATTCCTGATGTAGTCACTAAGATAAATTTATAAATTGTAAGGAGAATTTGAATCAAACAAATCAACCAAGAACACTCATGAAACTGAGTTAAGACTTCAAAACAAGGACTAAGGAAGTATATTGTTGATTTACTATTTGAAGAAGCTCTTAAAAGAACCTAAATAAAAAGTATCAAAAGATTCAAAACACTTATATCTCATAAAGAAACTCTAATTTTCATTTACGTCAAATGTTTGAGAAGCTTTTTAAAATGAGTAAAACAAAAGTTTAAGAAGCTTCTTGAAATGAGTAAAAGAAGCACAACAAACTTCAACCAATGATGAAGAACCCAATTGGCCGAAATTTCTACTAAGAATAGATGAAGCTAGTTATAACTCCCTCATTATTCATTCCACTAGGACAGTAACAATAATTTATTATATGATTTAAGGAGAAATATATTTTATCTCTTTTTTCCGTCTTCTTTCTTTTCAAAAATGGTTTGTCGCATTTATCCATTAGATTTTGGAGTAGGTACATTCACTTCAGATATTTGATATAGGAACATATTTCGAATATGAAATGTTTTCCTATCTGTCAGTTTCAAGGAAAAAAGCATCGATATTGTTTCTCACAATAGAAGTTTTCTACGGCATAATGCAATATGATAACCAAACATACCCGGAACAATATTAGGTTTAAAAACCTGGACAGGAATAATCTACATTGGATTATAATATTTTGTATAAGATTGAGAAAAAACATTGCAAAATAAGGGTGAATCGTGGGTTACATCAGTGACTTATAAGTTACAAGTACAAACATCTCCATGCAGCAGCTACATACAGGTTTATAGGATCTGCACTTTTTTTTCCTTTACATTCCTCACAAACAACATTGATTCACAAATTTTCTAGCTGAATTATAGCATATTTCTTTCATAAGTTTGCTGTAAAGGCATTCATTAAAAATAAAGAATCAAAATAGAGTACACAGGGTATTGGAGACAAACGACACCCATGTGGCTGCGCACTGTCCAAACAGCCATATTGGTGCGTGATCACTCTAAACAGACCAATGTGATCTACAAGTGTGAAAGGGACCATGGAGACAAGCGTGTATCACAACAAATTCAACGTAACTCTGCAGAAGATGCATCTTGCAGTTAGAAGAGAAACACAGGGTTCCTATGACAGTAATGATTCAATGAAAATAATTCTAGAGAATAATGTAAGCAAAGAACAAAGAATATTGGTTCGAACAACGGGGATGTACACATAATAGGCAAAAACTTCTAGCACCCAATCAATTTCAAAAATAACAAAAATATCCTCAACATTTTATATACGGGGGTGTTTTTTTGGAAATAGGTTCTGAAAATAATTTTTCAAAACATAAATTTTATGTTTTAGAATACGTATTCCAGAATTTATTTCTAAATAATATTTTCCAAAACGGTAAGTTTTACTTTCCAGAAAATATTTTTTAGAACATATTTTTCAAAAATATATTTCGAAATATAAAATTTATGTTCAAGAAGATATTTTATTTTTTTAAATTCTAGAAACATTTTTCAGAAAGCAAAATTTATGTTTGAGAAAATCTTTTCTGCAAATAGATTCAGGAAAACATTTTTCAGAAGTTATTTAATTATAAATGCAGAAGGCATTTTAGTTATTTTGACATCAGTGATGTGGTCCAGGTTAAAAATGGAGAGGTACAGGAAGTTTTTGCCCACATAATAACGCACAAGAATGTTTATGAAGGATGATTTGACGACTAACATTGGCCTTTTAGATTGGATTATGAAATTGAAAGTAGAAACCGAAAGCTTGCATCATTTACTTTCTAAGTACGTACAATGATGATATGGGTACGATGAAACCGGCAATATCAAACCTAACATCTAAAAAGAAGAATTGAAATTTTAAAGAGAAAGAATGGGATAAGCATATACCAACTAGTAAAGGCCCAACATCCTTAGCTCTGTCACGTGACTAGGATCAAGTTCTGGTACACTCTTTACATGTTCTCGATCTTCTACCACATATTCCTAAATTGAAGAGGTAAAGAACAAAGTGAAGAGTTGAATGCCTACAAAATTTCATTAAAAGATAAAGGATATTCCTTATATCATAAAAGTCAATTGTAATCAGGAAAAAAAAAAAATTAAATGATGCATTTCCCTGAAAATATATATCTTTAGACCAAAAGACTTGTTTAGTTGCAGTCATATTACTAGTTTTACATGACAAGCTTAGGTTCTCTTGAAGTAAACCTTAGTCAATTCTTGTTTGGCAAGAACATGGTAGTGGCGTTCATTGATTCTTTGGCCACATATTATCGCTATGAAGAAGCCATAGAGCAATCCCACCAAAACAATGGCTAGAACTGCAAAACAAAGAAATACAATGAATTCCCCACAGCATATAATAATGTCTTTAGGTTAAGATAGTTACTACTGTTCATATATACCATTAAGTTTACCAATTTAGTGACAAACTAAACATCCTACCACCAAATAGTCACAAGTGAAAGAAAAAGCTACAAACATTGCCCATGAAATTTCTTGCGGGTAAGCAATGGGTATATACCAGCCATTGTATAAAATCCATATGGATGTTCTTCATAACCAAACATTTCCCTCAGTTCATCTCCGTAAAATTTGTACACAAGCACTCCCAAGAAAGCAACAACCTGTTAAAGTTAGAAAAGGTAAAGTAACAGATAATCTTTCAAGTGTATATTTTTTATAAATTTAAAATACATAGTAACAGTATCCCATCAAATAATCTCTTTCGATGGGCATGAAAATTCAAAGTCTATCAAATCAACTGCCATAAAACTCGAAGACAAATTCCTGCTCCGTTACTTCCTTTTACACTTTCACTCCATGCAGATTTGGGATGGGTTAGGTGGGGTAGTTAATATTAGAATCAACAAAGACATGCCCTCTACTGTGACACTTCAACCAGAGTAACCAACCAGGTTTTGGTTTCCGTGAAAGCTGTCAGAAATAGGAATCACTCACGTATTATAAAAACTGTTACACCTTCGGAAATCAACTGCAGGTTCCTTAGGTTACAAATTTTAATAATGAGCCACGTACAGCCACAGTATGTATTCCTGTAGTTAAATGGCAGCACCATGACGAAATGGCGTGGCAGAATTTTGCCAACCACCATAGAAAAATTTATGAAGGGAGGACTGCTTTGATGGCACCATAGGCAACAATGATGTGTTTATATAGTGGAATTTGGACCTTCTACAATCCACCATTGATAACCTATTGGATAATGACTAAGGATGTTAATTTGCTATTAGTTCAAATTACGTAGCAAGGGCAGAGGTTTTTGTTTTGAGTGCCCCTACACACCTGATGGCTACACATTACACCAATGTCACTATAGCAGTGGAGTCTCAACTCAATACAAGGGTTGCCATGGTGGAGTGGTCGTGGCACAACAAATAGCAACTTGAAAAGCAGTGCTATAGTGATATGAAGTGTAGATTCCAGAAAAGCCCTCAGAATGGAGACACAAAGGCCTTTTTTTTAGGATTTATTATTGGGATTTCAGTTTCTATGAATGAAATCTACTACAACTGTAACAGTAGAAAAGATAATAAATAAGCTGTGGAGTTTGAGGATGATGATGACTGGTTCCCATCTACAAAATGTGTATTTGACTTTTGTTGATATTTACTTGTATAGTTGGTTTGAGACACCTATGATTTTATATTGTTAATTATGAATGTCATTAAATTTCAGTACTTTTCATCATGTTGAGGATTGATATGTATGTAGTATACAGTATACATTATAAAAACTACATAAAAAAAGTTCAAAATAGCTGCATTCCACTGCAATGTCTTTGTGGTTGGCTGCTACGCATTACAATTCAAGATTTTTAAAAAAATTGCTTAAATGTCAGATAAAACCAAGGTTGAGGGACATAATTGTAAACGAGAAAAAACTTGAAGGATTCTTGACACATTGAAACCTAAAAGACAAATATTGCACTAAATAATTGGGGGACTAAAAATGTAATTAATCCAAAAAAAATACCTGCAATTTTTCAAAAAATTCTTGAAAATAATCCCTTCAATCATGTTCTGTCTCTTCGGCTATCTCAACTAAAATTTATTTACATTCAGCCAAACTAAAATGCTTGCAATATGCTAGATCTATCAGTTAGGTTTCTGGAAGAAATTAGAGATGCTAAAAACATTCAATTACTTAGGGGTGTTTCCTTCCTTACAGTGCTACTACTACTAATCAAGTAAACAAATTGAATAGAGTTTCATAAAATGATTTGTACCATTAGAGAGGAAAATTGTTAACTAGGACTTTTTCAATCATCATTGCAACTAGTTGCAGATCACAAAAAGAAACAAATGATGACTACAAAACAGTACGGAATCAGCAAGAGCTATGAGTACCAATTTTGCAGAATATAAATAAGCATACCAGTTGAACAATTATGAAAATGAAGGCATGATCCCTAGCAACAAGGAACTGAAACTTTAATCTCAACCACCACCGATCTGGTGGGACATTTGCACGTAATATGAAGACAGCTCTGCACTCTGTACAGTGAGAAAAGGCGAAGCCCTCCTAGTACAACAGAAATGAAAAGTCAGTATGCCCCGACATCTTCACAGATAAGGGAAGGAACATAGAATAGATCGACACTAAATTCGTATAGAAAATAGATAGTTCTACTGCATTTGAATCAGATAATAGTATTATTTTGATCAATAAGAGACACCAAGAAGAAAACAGAACTTACCTTGGTGGATCTCCAATTATCAAGACATGATCTGTGGACGTACTTTTGCGTACCTTTGCAATGGCATGGGGCAATCAAGTCTTCTCCTGAAAAACCATTTGAAAGATAAGTAATACGAGACGCAAGTTGGTTAGCCTGAGAATATCTCATGTTGTGAAATCATCAAGAAGATTCAGGGAAAGCATATGAAGAAGTGGAAGTATGATGAGAAGATATATATATATATATATATATATATATATATAGAGAGAGAGAGAGAGAGAGAGAGAGAGAGAGAGAGAGAGACCTCCAATATCGAGGCATATTCGGCATTGTGGCTGATCTGCATTTACAAGATGACAAGTCTCATCAACCCGAACATTTTGTAAATCATGATCGACATCATGGTTGGGAGCAATAGGAATAATTTCACAGGAAAAGGAGGATTCTCCAGGTGGTTGCAAATGAAGATGGTGGTGATTCAAGATGGGTTCGCTTTCTGAACATGCTTCCTTGTCGCCATTCGACGCTAATTGCATTTCGGGAAACGTATAATCAGGATTAAGCAATGAGACTCATTGGCAGAAGTATAATTACTACAGATCATTTCAACAGAAGAAAGAAACCTGCAAATTAATGAGAAAGAAACCGAGAGGAAATAGCAACAGAATTAGAATTTTGCAATGGCTAAAGATAGCTAGGGTAAGTTCTTCTAAACCTAATTGGAGAACAATCAATAACATCATATTATATATCTCAATTGATGCGCCATATCTACCTGAAAGACAGAGTGTAGATTATTATTATTTTTATTATAATAATAATAGGCAGCCATATCCACAACAAGATCTAATAAGTAGAAGATTGTGGATCATAATAATGCTTCAATTATTGCATAATTAAGAGACAGAGCTGAAACTGTAACTGGAGCTAAGTTAATTGATTGATTGCAGAAACAGAAAGAGAAGACTTACCTTACCTTAATAGTAATAAGCACCAAAGAGAAAGCCCTGCAAGAGCAAGTGCAAGTGCAATCAAACCCCAATTTTGATCTCATTGGTTAGATCAGAATCAGATGAATCCAAATCCAAGTTTTAACTTTGATGAAAGCACGAACAAGCACCATATGAACATAACAAAACAAACAAACCAACCAATCAACGAACCAACCAACCCCAATCCCTTCCCGTCTCTTCTCTTTTCTTTCCTTTCCTATTTTGAAGTTTGGACCTTGAGAGCCCAGCTCATGAAATATAGTAGGCCCAAGTCATGTTATAAATATTTATATTTATAAATATAAATGGAATTACATAAATCTTTTTATGTAGATATATTTTTCACTTCTTTTTTTTCAAACACCGCTGTAATTATTTTCTTTTTAAAAATCTTCATTTTTTTTAATCTTTATCAATATACTTGATAAAAAAATTAAAATGGATTTTGATTAAAAATATGATTTAGCTTAAAAGAGTAAATACAGCATATAAATAATTGAAGAGAGAGAGAGGAGAAGAGGGTGGGGGGCGATTGGAATGGAGGGCACAGGAGGAGGAGCAGCGGCGGCGACAGCGACAGCAGGCGGAGAAGGTGAAGATCGGCTGAACCAGGCAGTGCAGCAGCAGCTGAATCTGAAGCAGGTGAAGACCCGCGCCATCAGCCTCTTCAAAGCCATCTCTCGTATTCTGGAAGATTTCGAGGCGTACGGTCGCACGAACACGACGCCGAAATGGCAAGACATCCTAGGTCAGTATTCGATGGTGAACCTGGAGCTTTTCAACATCGTGGACGACATGAAGAAGGTTTCGAAGGCCTTCGTGGTCCATCCCAAGAACGTGAATGCGGAGAATGCCACCATACTCCCGGTGATGCTTTCCTCCAAACTACTCCCCGAAATGGAGGCGGAGGAGAACTCGAAGAGGGAGCAATTGCTGGAGGGTATGCAAAACCAAAACCTCCCTATTCCCACTCAGATTGAGAAGCTGAAGGCCAGACTCGACATGATCGCCGCCGCCTGCGAAGGCGCTGAAAAGGTCTTGGCCGACACTCGCAAAGCCTATTGTTTCGGAACTCGTCAGGGCCCCATTGCTCCCACTCTGGACAAGGGTCAGGCTGCCAAAATCCAAGAACAAGAAAATCTACTCCGCGCTGCTGTGAATGCTGGTGAAGGACTACGCATTCCACCTGACCAGAGGCAGATCACTCCTGCACCTCCCGTCCATTTGGCAGATGCACTTCCAGGACTCCATGACCCTCCTGGCCACGATGCATCTTCTGCTACTAACAGTTAAGTTTTTATATGCTATTACTTATGATCCTTCTCTTTCCTTCCTCCCTCTAACTTCCTTTTTTAACTACTAATTCCAGCTATGTACATTAAGAATACCCCTCTCTCATCCAACACCATGCCTCCCCAGAATCCCTTGTTACAGACCTCAGCATCACAACTTTTGGGAAGATCAGCAGCCTCTCCTTCCGCCCCATCCACCGCCACTTCTTTTGACAATACCACACCTTCACCCATCCCATATGCCAATTCACCTAGGTCTTCTACAAATATCATGAATACACCATCCCCTCAGCAGCAAACCCCACAACAGCAGCCCCAAGTGCAGCAGCAGCAACAGCAGCAACGCCAGAAACTGATGCAGTTACCTCAACAGCAGCAGCAGCAAATGCTTGCTCAGCAGCAACAGCTCAGGCAATCTGCAATGCAAGGAATGGGACAGGTAAATTTTCAAGTTATGTATTTTGCACTGACTCAATACATCCTTCATTTAACCTTAAACATTGGTTTGTGTACATTATACATATGGTTCTAAAATCATTTGTGCTCTAGCTTCTCAGTTTGCCATGTGCTAAAAGAGCTGCTTTTGATATCAAATTTTGTCCTATTTATAGAGAAAACCATAGTTTTGAAACCTATACCAGTTTAACCTGGAATCAGTCCTTTGGCTAGTAAATTGTTCCCTGTCTTCTATCTATCTGTGTGCTTGCATACTTGCTTGGGGACACTTGTAAATTTTGAGTGATCAATATAAAAGAAAAACAAGAAAAGCTTGAGTCCATACTATTTGGGTAGTCTAACCACTATGAATACACGCATGGACTCATCAATGGCCAAGTAAAGATTAAATTAGTGTTACTTTTTTGTATCTTTCTCTTCTTTTTTTTTTTTTTTTTGGTGGTAACGAGCTTGCTTTCGCCATCAGATGCATGGACAACATCAGATGCAATTTTCTCAACCACTTGGGCATCAGCAATTTCAGGGTAGGCAGCTGCCTTCAGGACATGTTCAGCATGGCATTGGTCAAAGCCAACTCAATCAAGGAAACCAAATGACACGATTAAGCCAGTTTTCTGGTCCTGCTAACAGTGCGCTATTCAGTGCTGCTCAAACAACACCTAATACTCAAATGGTATGGTAGTTATGCAATATGATTTATTCAAGTAGTGAGCGCTTTTACTATGAAATTGCTTTGATTGTCTATTGGTATTTTTTTGAAGGACGACAATTTTTTGGAGTCCACATATAACACAGATGTGAACTTACTGTTTTAGTAGTGTTTTTACCCTTTTGCAGTAAATTTGAGGGTGACTCCATTTTTTTGTCCTTTGTGTTTGTGTGTTAATATTATTTGTCTTTCGTTTTCTGGAAATCTCTTTGAATGGTGTAGTGGGGATTCATCAAATGCTTGTATTGATCCTGTTCTGGGCTTGTAATTATTTGAATTATACATTGCTGCCAGTATAGAGTAGGTATGACTTTTCAAATGCTTTAACACTCGAGCACTATTAACTGTTTCAAAATTTTAGTTATTTATTATGCAACAAAGCATATCTTCTATATGACTGGTTTGACCAATATATGGTGTTATTGTTATGCCATGACCCGAACTAACAAGCCGTGACTGGGCACTGACCAATTCCTTTAGCCTGGTAAGTTTAAAACAATCTAAAACAGTGAAGCATTACTTGAAAAATAATTTTCCCAAAAAATAAACATATAGAATTTTATAGAAATTTCGACAGAGTCTCCTCTATAAATTATGTGAAATTAATGGAATGTCCTCTCCTCCACTAAAATATATCCATGTCTCAGTATCGCCAGGGGCTGCTACATATTGTTGATAGCTCTCTCCTCTAAGGGTGGTATCTCCCTTGTGGTGGCTCCCTGTAACGGATTTCCCTATTACAATATGTTATGGGTAATTTGTGATCATTCCTGTAGAGCTAGAGCTTCCCTTGGGCACAGGGATTTTTGTTGGCTTCTTGGGAAGGGAAAATGGGATATGAGCAAGAATTCTGTTGATGGTGTGGTTACATTTAATGGTACAATTCTTTGGCATGGAAAAGCCACAGAAAATAGCATTTCTATTCAGCTAGAAACATTAGCTTGAAAGTGTCGGTGAAAGCCATTCCTTAGTTTAACTGAAGTGGAGCTTTCTGAACATAGTAAAGCTCTTTTGGGATCAAATATAATAATGTGTTCCTGGACATGATTTATGTATTTTGGAAAGTGATTTCTTGTCTTGCTATTTGAAAAGATTACTTTTCTGGATCTTTGGTGATTCACTGTTGTTATTTTTCTTTGTGCTCCCCGTACTGATAATGTGCCTTCCTTCAACAATTACTTCTATGATGATTTTTTCTTTATAATCTCAGATTCCAAACATTTCTGGCACATTACCTTCGCAGACTCTTCTTCCTCGGGTGCAGGTTTGTCTTTGTTGTTCTCTGCCTATTGGATATTCCCAATGTCTCATTGGTTTTAGTGAATTAAAATTTTGTCCCAATTAGAATGAAACATGAAGAGGGCGATTGGTGCTACTGTAAAATTTTGTCCCATTGCTCTGTAAGAGAGACCTCACAATAGGTCTTTGTAAATAAAGAATTCTCTTTATACAATAGGTCTCTGTAAATAAAGAATTCTCTTTATACAATAGGTCTCTGTAAATAAAGGATTCTCTTTTTACAAAGACCTATTGCTCAATTTACAAATGAGCATATTTCCGTCTCTTGTATGCTTCTTCCCTTATTTATATATAACTAACATCTCAATTAAGTAAAATTCATTAATATTCTAGCTACTTCTGCTTCTCTTTATACCTTATCTTTTCCTTGTGACTCACTTTCAGCTGGCAGCTTTCTTGAATAAAATAATTTGTATTATGCATTTACTGATTTTTCATCATCTGCATAGAATGAATTGTTGTCTCCACTTGCTTTTGGTTGACTTCAAATCATGAGGATAACATATTCAAACTTGCTCCACATTTATTATTTCCTCAGTTCGGATTATCTGGAAACAACCCTCAGCGAAGTCACACTTCTCAAATGTTGAGTGATCAGAGTATGGACTTTATCCTATATCTTTAATTTTTAATTGTTTAGTTGTGGAACCTTGTGCGCTAATCTGTCCTTCTTGAAACGGTTGTGAGGTAACCTGGTGTGTAATTTATTCCATCTATTTGTGTGCGAATTTTTACTTAAGTCATCACTGTTTACAGTGTTTAACATGGGAGGTGGCAATCCCGGTGGTATGATGCCCATACAGCAGCAGCAGCAACATGGCTCACAAGCATTTGGTAGCATGGCTTCGAATGCTCAGAATCTTCAATCTGGGATGGTGACACTTCAAAACACACAACAGAATCATCCCAATTTCGCTCAACAGAGACAGCAAAATCCGCAGTGATTAGGACTGACTAGGCAAGAATGATTTTGCTTGAAACCCTGAACCGAACTGTGTTGCTCTAGATCGTGGTTCACAAAAACAACCTAACTTTTAATTATATTTTAGGTTGCCAAATTGTTTTAATTTTGTAAAACTGAACTGGAAAAAAGAAACTGGTTAGTCCAGTTAGGTTGACAGGTTAATTAGAATTATAGGGCAGGCTTGTATAAATGCATTACAATTGTGCAAACATATTATAATTTAGAAAATAGTTTGTGTGAAGAGCATAAAATGGCTGGTTGATTCAAAGCTATTTGTAGGGATGATAATCGAAATCTTCGTTCATCGAGTTTTCTTATTACCAAATCCTGGCATATAATGGAATTGGTCTCCTTCCATGATTAAGTCTAATTTCATATTGTAATATTTGACCGATCATTAAATCTGAACTTTTGCCAAATCTTCATTTGACCTGATGTGCGCTGTTGTGGAGAGAATAGGTGATCAACAGTGCTGTTAGAATAAAGAAGCTGTTAACATGGGTGGTGATGTGTTAATCCAAGTGACTGCAGAATAAATTTTATGCTACGATCAAATACAATTGTTTTTACAATAATGATTTTTTTTTTAAAAAAAATATTACTTCTTTCTATATTTTATTTTGCAAAATTAAGTTTACTCGCTTATTGAAAGTTACGTGAAGTTACTGTGCCATTTTAGATGTGTACCCGGTAAAATGTCCCTTTCATGAAAATATAGATGTTAGAGGGAGAAAACGAGCTTTTTATAGCAACACGAGTACCGAGTATCGTCAAAACAGTTGGGAACATAAAAGTTGGGAGAAGGGAGGGATATCTTCTAGAACCACTGATCTGTTAATTGTTCAACTATATCTGAATTCCTATGCATTTTTTCCAAAATCAAGAAATAAAAATAAAAGGGAAAAGTAACAATTGTAAAGGAGATTCGGCCGACATGTTAGATGGTGTCTAGACTTTGGAGTTTAATTGAATCCCTAAATAATAACTATGTGCTGACCAGGAACAAATTCTGGTGAATACTTGTTTTATTATTCCTTGAGCTGTTCTGTGTCATTAGGGAGGAGATTCAAGGAGGTTTGTCACGGCAACTGCAACATCTTTGTAGAAACCATTCCAACCTGTTCTTATCCAGGGGAGAAAAAAAAATGATCAGTGTCATCTTCAGCCTTACATCCATCAAGAATGGCGGGAAAACACCTAGCTAATTATTGGTTTTGACTAGTAGATGACAGCATTTCCTGTTTGAATACCTACCAGTTCAAGAGAGATAATTTGTCATGGGTATTCCTTGTGCTAGTCTTGAACAAAAGGAAGCACGTTATCCTAAACTATCATGATTCATACTCGGTAAAATGACAATTCAGCATCCCCAATCCCCACCAATAATAATTTGCATTGCTTAGCATCCCCACTCTCAGTACAACATAATGATTTAGCATCCAATCAAAAGTTCAACTCAATATTTAACCGAAGAGAATACAGAATCAATTTTTGAAATGAAGATTGTTTGTTATAGATATATGTATGAATGTATATAAAATTAAGAGAAGGGAGGACTTACAAGTCCTTGAGGCATGAACTCCTGGATTCCAATTCTTGGTGATCCAATGAAAACACATACGGAACATTAGTAGTGACTAATAATGTCTTGGGCAGAAGAGGAAGATTGTCATGAGATGGGTGGGATGAAGGAGCGAGCGAGAAAGGTGGCGATGGACTGGAAGATACTGAGAAGGAGTATGTCCTGTTGCCTGGTCCAAAACTAATGGGAAGTGGAGAGGGAGGAGTAGGAGGTGATGATGTTGTTGACTCACTCTCTAAATTCATATTAATTAAACAAAACTCTCTCCAATTCACTTGCATTCTTCTTTCCTCTGTCAAGTGATTTGATGGACTACATATAAAACAACACTACAATAGTAATCTTAAGGGCAAGCATGATCTTTAGGTGTCACCAACCTAACGGTCATATGTATGCCAAATTGCCATGGCAAGTGCCAACCATCAGCTATCTAGCTAGCTACTCACTCTTTGCTTGGCCAACCTTGTTCGGATTGACTTTCAGCTTTTGTCCCAGTTTTTTGCCCTTTTCCAACATGGAGATAAATTGTATTAATGATTTTGTAAATATGCCCCAGTCTCTCTTTTCGTTTGAGTTGAGGATTCCGTAAAAGAAGAAAGTTTTGGCAAACTATTTATCATGTCATAAAAATACTTCACATTATACATGCATAATATAGATCCCACATTACATCCACTAACGTTGTTTCAATCGCCGTTCATACTCTTCAGGAGGTGATATCATCTCTCTCCACAAGCATCGAATTTCCCTATATCTTTGCATTTCAGTATGCACGTATTACCTTTTTTAATAACTTTATAATCATTATCACAAATCTATGAAAATAAAAAGATATTGACAATTTTACGTTTAAATACAATTTTAAAGTCAACATTCTGTCACATAGACATACTCATGTCAAGTGTGAACAATTCACTCCATATCCAAATCGAAAATGTTCCCAACACTAGGCAATTGATGCAGGCGCGCTGTATTATACTGGATCATAATTTGGTACAGTTACCCTTGAGCACCTGAAAATCGCTAGTCTGCAACCAAAGTGTTATGACAAAAAACCACAAAGTCTTCCTGATACTTTCTTCCTCTTCATCTCAGTCGAACCCTAAATCAATTTAATCTCACCTGATAAACCAACCAAACATTTTCGAATTATTAGCCTTGAAGCAGATATAAGCATTAAGGAAAATCCAAGATAATAAAGGAAATAGCTAATTTATTCATCACGGATAAATTCAGACTGCACAGCAAATACAGTTTACTTTACAACATAATCATAAATGCATCAAAACTTCTAGCAGCTAAACTTATCACAGCATTTTCAAATTATTAGTCTTGAAGCAGATATAAGCATTAAGGAAAATCCAAGATAATAAAGGAAATAGCTAATTATTCATCGCGAATAAATTCAGACTGTACCTGAAAAAGAGACAAATATCAATGAATAGGGTAATATTGAAGGTATTCCTTGCAACATCATACATGAAAAAAGTTACAAAGCTTGCAACTATGTAACAAAAGATAGTGCAAACATAAATACTGCCAGTGCACTTTGTTTCCGTAGATATTGAAAATAATAACGAAAGCTTCCATTAAAAAAACTCAATGTATAATGTATTTAGAAAAATTATACCTTTCCTCAGCCTTTTTCTCACTATAGCATTCCAGCTTATATCCAGATAACACACATGGAAAATGTTTGGTCCATAACCAATACAACTACTTTCCAGTAGTCTTTCTTTTGTGCAAACTATCTGCAAGAAACAAATGATTTCATGTTGACCATGCTCACTAAGGCAGGTAAACTTGCCTGGAATAAGGAACTTCCTTCTTTTGAGTGTAACCTAGTTGACAAAAATAAACATAGAAGATTATTAGTCAGGGATGCGAAACAAAATTACAAATTTGAAGCTAGCTATATATTATCAAGTATACAGTGCAACATTCAAATCTGAAGCGTTCCAATCAAAAACGTGTTGAAATCTGTCACTGTTTCGATAAGTTCCAAGAACATATAAGTGCTAACATGCTAACACCCATCCCCCCTCCCTCCCTACACAAAATACAAAAGAAAAAGTATAAGATTAGTAACTATTACCAGGGTATGATAGAATGAATTTCATGGCATAGAAATTTCCGTCAAGCAGAAGTGGGCTACATGGTAACCATGAGCGTTCAACCAACTGAAGCAGCTACATCGGACAGATCTTCAGAACTGGATGAATCTAGAATTGGGTTCCATTCTGTATTAACTTCAGCCTGATGTTTTTGCTTTGCTTGTACTCCTTCATCATGCCAACAAAAGTTTAATGCATGCAATGCCTTGGCAGATAACAACCTCAGATCTCTCATTTCAGCCAACAATTTTAAAACAGAAAGATATATATCCGATCTACATGCATATTTACGTAAGTTGAAGAAATTTCTATCACTCAACTGTATCCCTGACTCAATCATCTCATGTAGTATCTGTTTCATCATCGGAAAATCTCTTTCTTTACAAAAAGTGAAAAACATCATATTATAGGTATGTACACTAGGTTTCAGACCATTGTCCTTCATCCGGTAATACAATGTGCAAGCCTCTTGAATTCTCCCATCTCTGAGTAGTGCACAGAGGCCAACTGAGAATGCTACACTGTCGAGTGGACATCTATTCATTAGTGCTAATCTGGTAACACTGACAGCCTCGTGATACCTTCCGACCTTTATAAGCTCGCCTGTTATTACAGTATGTATGTGAGCATCAGTATCATGAGAACTCATAACAACAGCATGGTACACATTAACAGCTTCGTCAACTCTTCCCGCAGCACAGAGCGCGCTTAGCAATCCTGCAAAACTATATTTATCTGGCACAAAACCTACATCAATCATGTAGTCGTAGAATCCAATGGCAATAGAAGGAACGTCGGCCTTAGTGAGAGAGCTTAAAAGAGCATTGCAGAACACTAAATCAGAATCTATATGTCTGGAGACTAGAACTAGTTTGGGTAAGAGATGAAACATTCTGGAACGACAGATTGTGGATAACAGTGAAGTAAAGGTATAAGAATCAGGTTTTATGTTTCGGTCGGACAAACTAAAAAACACTTGGAGTGCATCACGGCACCTTCCAGCCTTTGAAAGGCAATCAATTAATACATTAGATAAAATTAAATCCGGAATTTGGCCTGTAGATAACATGACATTAAACAAATGGGAAGCATGGGTTATCATGTTGGATTGCATAAAAGCCTTAAATAAGGTGGTATATGTTACAACATTATGAGAACAACCTGTTTGAATCATATTGTGGAAGAGGTTGGTAGCAAGATGAAGGCGGCCTAATTTACAGTAGTTATGGATGAGAATGGTCCAAATATTGACAGAGAAATCGATGCCAAGGACAGTCATGAGTGCCAGGAGCTGATAAGCCTGCGGTAGTGCATTAATGCTACAGAAAGAATTGAGAAGCATCCGAAATGTGGAAGGGGAGGGAGAATAGCCGGCCCGGAGCATAAGTCTGAGAGTAGAAGAGATGTAAGAGAGAGTGTTGTGGCTGTGCCTCTTCAAGTTGAAGTTGGAAAGATGAAAGAGAGCAATGTTGAAGGTGAAGAAATTAGGGGGATGAGTGTGGTCGAAGAGAGAGAGAGAGAGAGCCAAACGGAAGTGTCCAGTCCTAAAGAGAACATCCATAACCAAATTCCGAGCAAAGGTGTCGGGGACAAAACCGTAGGCGCCTTTCATGTGCTCATACGCTTCAACAACCGTGTCGTACATACCTGCACGCCAGTAAACCCTCAACAACACCAACTGAGATTTAGGGTTTGTGAGAGAGGCACATCCGATGCTCTCCAGCTCAGAGAGCATGGCTGAGACGGTGTTGTAGCGGTGAGTGAGGCGACGGAGCACAGTCACGATGTCATCGAGGGCCTGCAAGTCGTGGCGGCGCCGTTGGGCTGTCCAGAGGAAAAAGGAGAGGGCAATCAAATCAGATGGACATCTAGACACGGTACGCTTTAAACTCTCGCCGTTCACTTTCTGCTTCTCGCTCTGCTTCTCTCTCTGCTTCTCTCTCTGCCCACAGCACCAAGCAGAAGATGAATGGCATTGCATTGGCCTCAGTCTCAGTCTCAGTCTCAGTCTCATTCTCCATCCTATTCCCGTTCCCTCTCTTCTCCATAACCAACTCCATATCATTTCCCTCACAATCAATTCAAAAACCCTAATTACTCCCTCATATCACATTTCCTACCATCACTTCACCATTCTTCTTCAATAAACTTCTGTGTTTAATTCAGAGGAATAAAATTTAAAATAAATCATAATTAAATATATTTTTGAGTTCATTTTCCATTTATATGTCGTTAGTTTCTGCAAAAATATTATCAATTTTAAACTAAGATTATTGGACTTTTTAAGCATATGATTTAATTAAATAACATATTTTATTATTTAATATAAATAAGGTAACAATATGTATTATTCTTACTCTTTACTCAATAACGTCCATTTTAACATTTTATTTTTATTAAAAGTAATTATAATTTATTTTTTATATATTAAGTTTGATATTATAATATTGAATCACTATAAAATATTTTTTCATAATTATAAACAAAAAAGTTATCCCTAAAGATGAAAATAATAAATATATTTTATACTTTTAGAACTATTAATTAAATATAGTAAAATTATATATAATAAAAGATATTATTGTTAATTTTTATTCTAAATAATTTAAAACTAATGTTATATGATAAAATTAAATATTTAAGTTTTACTGTAGCTTATGAAATCTTTACCATCCAATTTTTCTTTTATACTCTAATTTTTATTGCAGATTAAAGTCAAGTTTGTGTTCAACTTAGTTTCCTTATCGTCCTTCACGCTGAGTAACTCTTTCCAGCAAAGAATCAAAATTATTAATAGCTTACTACTCGACTGTTTAAGAATGTAAATTAAATAAAAAGCGTAAATTATAAAGATCGAGTGAGAACCTCACAACCACCATAAACTAGGAGAAAAACACACTGTAAAACAATTTCAATGTAAGACTTATTCTTTATCTAATAGTCCTTCCCTCCAAGGCTTGTTTCTCCTTTGGATCTCATGTAATGGACAACCCTCTCCTGCCATAATCCTACAAGTAGATACACCTAGGCTATTATCATCCTCAAATTACACCTAGTCTCAATTTTTTTTCCATTTATTCCCAATTTTTATTTTGATAAACATCCTTAAAATAGAACAACATATTTTAAAATGGAAGTTCTAAAAATACTAAAGTAGACGTGTTCCTCTCACTAAAAGTTTGAAAATGAAGTCTTCCAGAATAAGTCTTCAAAATGGTATTTCACATAATTTTTTAATAATTTAAACACCATGACAAAATTTGTGTGATTGAAGGAAAAACAAATTTTTGAAATATTTTGTTAGAACAATATTAAATGAAATTGTTTTCCCTAAACTTTTTTGGGTTCATGCAATAATTAGAATTTGTTAGGTACCAAATAGAGTTTTAATTACCTATTTTGAAATAATATGATTTTTTTTTCAAACGTGAAAAATTAAACATTTTACATTTAAAAGTAGTTCATGTTAAATGTTTTTCTCTTACAAAGAAAATGATAACTTAGACAAATTTGATTCTTAGAAAATACATCAACAGTAAAACATATAGAATGTTTGATGAAAAAGAAAAACATTAACTATTGGAGAATTTATTCATGTTTTTTTTATGAAAGTATAAATCATAAAGGAAGTATCTGTGACTTAATAAAATGTTTAGATGATGATGATTGAAGTCTTGATAAACTTAAAAATTTGAACCTGAACATAAGAGCTTCATAGAGCAATCATCATATTCAGGTTTATGATTAGTCTTCAGTTGGATAAGGTTTCATTTAAGTTTTTTTTACCTTTGTCATTTTGTGAAAATCAGATTATTTGTGAAAATCACTCAGCTTAAAAGTATTGTTTAGCAATTTATGTTTATGTTGAGGTTGTTTCTATAAAGCCTGTAATACAAGTAATTAGAAAAAGAACATTGCTATTATTAATTATGTAAGTTCAATACAAACATTATGCACATTCAATACCATTGAATACTTGTATAACCACAAATGCAATCTGTTTTCAGGCACTATCCGTTGTTGGTGAAACCATTGAAGAAAAGGCTAGGATAACTAAGAACACTGCACCAAGTGCCGATTTGAATACACAATTTTTCTTTGAAATCGGTAATTTCACTGCTGTGTCAATGTGCTTGGCTTCATTCTTGGGCGTAAATTGATATCCCTTTCGACAACTGAGTGATTCTTTCTACACCTCCTGTGCACTTTCATAATTTTAACATATTCCTATTTTAGTATTGAGAAAAGACAAAAATAACTTTCATTATGGTAATTGGATTTTCTTTTTCTTTTTCACTTTGCGAGTTATACAAATTGCAATATAATTAAAAAATAAATATATTGCAGATTGTACAACCTGTAATTATATGTTCTGCATCTTTTACATTGCGAGTTGTATAACCCGCAATATAATTTTTTTTTTTAGATATATTGGATTGTACAACCCTCAATGTATTTAAAAATAATTTGTGTTGCAATGTATACGAGCTCAATTCTGATCGTGCTTTTTCTTTCCTTTTTTTTTTTATCGGCCTTTGACTGCTTTTTCTTATTATGTATTTCTTGATTTTTTTGATCGGCCTTTGGCTGCTCTTTCTTATTATGTATTTCTTGATTTTTATTTTAAAAAATTGAATAATTATTTGGTAAGTTGTATTCTATTTTCCTTTGTCTCGAAGCATTGGTCCTTCTTACACCAGTGCTTCACATTTCACGTTATGATGCATTTCTTGGTCAATAGATTTAATTCACTTGTATTAACAGGGAAACGATGTATTTGAAAATTCCAGTAGGATGAAAGTTGAAAATTAGTATGCGAATAGTGCTTACATGTGTTTACGTAGATTATTTGAGAGGGACTTCTATGTTTCTTACCTTTGCTTTTTGATAATTTGGTAGAGAAAATTTAGGTTGATATTTTGTTGGAGAAAGTTTAGTAGGTACTAGGTTGTTGGAGAAAGTTTAGTTTGATAATATGGTAGAGAAAGTTTAGTAGGTATGAAGTTGCCGTATTCTTGGGTTACGACATTCTCAAACCTTGGAACACCATAAATTGTTTCAGTAGTTATGGAATAAATAACTGTTTCATAAGAGTCCAAAATGCCTCTTCTGTAATTATTTTTTGAATTTTCTAATTATAAAAGTATGAATTGTCATTAAAGAAAAATAGGTCTTCCAAAACAACGACATATATTCCAAAATACTTTTTTTTTTCTGTAACACGTTTAAAATACCACTACAAAAAAAAATTCAAATACATTCTTTTGTAGATAAGGTCTTTCGTAATAAAAACAACAATTTACTCCTACTTCTTACTTATAATTCATGTGTCACTCACAAATTACCCCTCATCGTTTGATTTTATCAACCGTGAGGTGTTTGGGAGTACCTCTTCATATTATTTTAGTTATGAAATTAATAAATTATTCTATATTATTTTTCCAGTGAAACATTCAAAATACTATTATGTTGCACTTATGTTTATCTAAAATTTTCATAATACGCTATTTGTTGTGGACCACTTTTCCTTATTTATTTTGTAATGAACTACGAAATAGACTTTTGATTAAAAAAAAACAATACTTTTGTGTAAAGTATTTGAAATAACTCCTGTAATATTCAAAAGTACCCTTATGAATTTGGTACTTCAAGAAAAAAACAAATAAAGAAAAATTGGTAGTGGCATATGTAATATAATGTATCAACAACTATATTAACAAATAAAGAACTGTTTTCAATACAGTGCAGCATGAATACGCCTAGCCTCATCTACCTACAGAGAACTATTAATGAGGGATTATGTACTTACTATATACAATGCCTTTAATGGTAAACTGTGAAGGTCGTTTCCAGTACTCTATGGGACGCGCACGTTTTAACTGAGCAAAATATTCCATCGTTCTTTAAGGGCCTCATAAGCCTTAGGACAAGGTATAGCCAGCAATCCCCGACTTCCATCGATACAAGTTTCAGTTGCTAGGCCCAGCCTTAATAATGTATTTAGTGCCTTGTCAATTGGCATTTCAACCTGCTAATTATGCAATGATTATGATCAACAGCACTAACATACTATAATATAGAGAACAGAACCCCCAAAAAAAATTATATCTATATATGTATCACCTTTACTTTAAAGGTTTCATACAAGAATCTCTCACATTTTTCTCCAACAGTTTGCCGAGAAATAACCTGGAGCCAAGAATGTTACACATGATTTATGTTTCACTTGGAATGCTACATCATAAGATGGATTTGCAGACAACTTAAGGCAGAGTAACTTAGGAGGAACAAATGACAAACCTGACCCTTCTCTGCATTGAGCAGGATGGCATAAGCCAAAACAGCTTCCTTGTACTGCACGAGTGTATAAAGTTTAGGGAGATTGACGTCAATGAAGATCAGAATACGTAACAACGGGGTAAAGAAGAAACCCTATTTCGGAAGAGCAGTCCCCCATTTTACAATATAAATACTGTGCATAAAGGCTACTTTTCAGGCGTTCAATTTCACAACATAAACCACAAAATAAATTCATAATTGCTTCTATTTACAAAAATTGAATTAATTCTGCTAAGTATTTCGTGATCTGATTTTCAGTTTATCAAAATTACCATTACATGATTCTAAGATGTTTTCCAGGCCAGTTGATGCAAGAAAAACTTACATATGACTAGTTGATGCTAGAACATTCGCATGATTCGATAGTTTAGAAAGAGATTACACCTTAAAATTGTCGAAGAAAATCATTCAAAACCTTCAAATAATTTTATTAAAACCAAAAAGATTGAGCACCACTTTATCAAATAATAATTCAGCAGTATTCATTTTTTCAAAGTTATCCACAGGGTGCACAGAAAGCACAACAAAAGAAGTTTCTCACTTGCTGCTGTTCAGAAGCATCTAGAAGAAAATGCACCGAGCCAAAGCCACTTGCCAATGTTTTTTCATAGAGTGTCTTGTTGACTAACAGCTGCAATATAACATTCATGACAGTTCAGATATTTTCCTTTCCACAGAATGTTAAAGAAAGATTTGTGCTTTCACAATGTTCTACCACAATCTCTGATAGCACAGGAGAATGTTAATTACCTGATACCGATCCCATGTCTGTTTGTAACCAAGAACCACACGACTCCCATATATTATTAGAGCACTTATGGCAACAACATCAAGTAATATTGCTGATCTGACAAAAGTTAAAGTAAATATCGATTACCAGAGGTCCAACAGGTTTCAAATGATGTAACTTTTAAGCTGGAAAGTTACTGGTGGAAGGTAGAAATCAGTTGCTTCTAGATCATAAAGAATTCATTTTTATATAAGGGAGAGATCAAATACACAACTTCTACCAAATATAGTATCATTCAATTAGATTATGGATTTTTTAACTTACTATTAGATTGAAAATTCTTATCACATAGATGACATACTGTTAGGAACTATCAAAGAAGAAAAACAGCAAACACCTCTAACAGTATAAACTGGAAAACTTAGACCTCTTTTTTATTAATATTCTCACGTCAAGCCGCCAAGTCAACAAAGGAATTAATTCTTTCACACAAGAAAAATAATCCTCTCACCTATCAACAACACAATCCCAAAAAAAGTCCCCTCACCAAGCATATGTTGGTCTTTACATAAATCACTACCACCGACTCACCTAACTTTAATAATACCCACTGACTCACCAATCCACTATCCACTACCCACTCATCAATCCACTAAGACCCATCAACTCAACCCTCCACTAATTTTTAACTTTTCTCCTATAACATACTTTTCATTCTCTGTCCTTAGACTTAACATTGTTTGGTGTCTCTTTTATACGCGTACTTTTCAAAATATACTAAAATAAGAATCATTTAATCACCTTGTTATTGTAATTTAATTTTAACAAAATTTGACAAGGATAATCATAATGCTATAAAATAATAATTTAATGGTTGTATTGACAAATTAACATTTTATATAAAGGTATGGATGATGTAAAATTTGGTAAAAGTTACACCAATGTAATTTGATCTCTCTTCACATGTGTGTGTGTGCTGCTGGCGCATGTATGTGTGAGAAATGTGTAGCCAGTAAGCAATAATTATGGAATTACTTTTCTTGATTTCAAAAAGAAACAACACATTGGTATTTAAAAGAAAATGAAATCCTCATAAAAGGAAATAAATCTCCTAAAATAAAGGAAATAAATCTCCACACATGACTCCAAATTAGGAGAAAATTTACCGAATAAACTCCTAATTCCAATCCATTAACTTCAGGATCATGTGCAATGGCTTATCTCCAACCAAAGTGGGTTAAGGTACCACCTACAGTTTTAGGACTAAACACAGAGGAAATGGAAGATTCTGAAGATATTTTTTCATATTAGTTCCCAATTAATATGAATATATTGAGAATATTTTTTATCTTAATAAACTGCTATTATAATAGAGGACGCCAAGGGCAATTTCGGTGTTGGTGGTTGCTGCAGTTAAAATAGCTGGATGAGTAAGAGAAAAGGTGAGTTGCATGATAGAGGTGTGTGAGGGTGCATTAGAGCTCTGTTTGGCGCAACATCGGCAACACTAAATTTGCCTTGGCAGCACGATGGGATGTTAGGGCCCCTCGTCGGAAATGGTGACAATTGTGGCTGCAGACGACGAGCGAAGAAGAGGAATGGAGAGAAAAACAGTTGGGAAAAAAACATGACGAAAGGGGTAACCGGAAACCGAAATGAGACATGATTTCTGGACAAATTTAGACACCGACAATCAATGGGTTCACCGTGAACGAGAAGACACGATTCAGAGGATTAGGATGACCATGAAGAGAGAAATGATATATATTTATGTGAATCCCTCTAGTATTTCAATTAGCACAGCTAAGGAATAGATATACATACAAAGCATTACATAGGGATGGACCCAAGCCCATATACAAAAAAGTATCTAATAGTATATAGTTTGGACTAATATTAGGTCGTCTTGTAGTGGGGTGGCTTAGCTTATGTTTTTACAATGATGTACTAGGATTTTCCAACGTGAAGAGGAGAGTGCTCCTTCTAGGGTAATTTTGTTTACCTTGGTGTGTGTGTGTGTATGGTTTCGCTTAAGTTTGTGAAGGAACACAAACTCTTTTTGTTACTCGGTTTTTGTAGCAAAGTAAGTGTTGTGTGTTAGTTTTTCAGTTTCTTGGTTCCTAACTCCTTGTATAAGTAGTACATTATATACTATAATCAGAGGTTAGGCTAATTGACAGATTTTGTAATTTATTATATATACTATAATTAGGGTTAGATTAACTATCAAATTTTGTATTTGTTGTATGGGAATCATTGAACCTTATTTTTAGGAACTTACGAATTACCTTCATCAGACCATATGTGTTATATTTAAGAACAATTGCTCTCCAAATCAATTATTAGAAAAACATTTTCTGAATTAAAGATACAATAAAATTCCTAAGAATAAAATAAGGTTTCTAACAAAACCAGATCACTAATAATAAGGTAACACCACTATCCCTAAATAACTTCAATTATCTGAATATATTATGCACCATGCTCCATGTAAGATATTTCATAGCTGTTCTAGAATGTTGGCTCAACGCAACATGTTTCTAAGGATTCTTTGAGGCAAGCACATGGAAGATTTGACATCAATGAGTCATGAACATATTCATATAAGAGATCAAGACACCACATTCATCCCAAAATCTTAAGACAATAGGTTTGTGGGTCCTTCTACTTATATATTGTTCATCTTACTCATCTAGTACGAGAAGCAAAGCCTTTGTAGCATGCGATAGTTAAGCTTAACTATGCAAAACTTGGAAACATAATTAAAAATAACCTATAGAGATGCAGCAAAATATTTAGGAATATTATCTTATGAAACTGAAATGTACATACGGGGAAGATAAGACATTCTCAAATTTGTAGTTTATGAAGTATGCCAAAAGTCCCAAAATTGTGGCAGCATCCAAGCGCACCTGTAAGTTTACATTTGAAGTTACAAGGATAAACAAATTAATGTAAAGATACTGTAACTAAAGGTTTGGAGATAATTTCTCTGTATCTTCACTATAAAACCAAGGTACATTATATATAACAGATGGGCTGCTATCAAGCTTATAAGGAGATTAAAAAAAAAAAGAATAAATCCCTAAACATTAGCTACAAATCAAATCCTGCAAAGGGAAACAATATTCTCCTAATAATTACAACAAATATACAAGTAATCACCCATTATTTTTAGGAATATCATTATCCCTTGATTTTAGAACCCTTTGAACTAAATTCAACACTCCTCCTCAAGCTGGTGAATAGATGTCAATCATTCCCAGCTTGCAAATATTTGAATTAAATTCTTACTACAATAATGACTTTGTGAACATATCAGCAACTTGGTTGGCACTTAGTGTAGGCTGAAAGTTCCATGTTCTTGCTATCAAAGTTGATCTTGATGGTACTCCTTATTTTTTGGATTATCATAATCCCTTGAGTTCACAACCATTTAAACTATATCCAGCATATACCTTTACAATCTCATAATTATCTCCCCATTATTATTAAATTTATTTCAATGAAGAATGGAAGCTTTATCTATGCAATGCACTGGTCTCAACCAAAGATACATTAAGTATGAATACTAACACCATAAAAGTTGCACCAAACATGCATATCATTTCTTAATAAAAAGGTTTAGTTCATTATAACCGGAATACCCAGATCCTAATTGGTCAAATCAGGCCAGACTCTGATTTAAAAATGTTTGCACTAGTATAAACTATTAGTAAAGAGAGGAAGCTGAAATTACATCACGATTTAAAATATACAGAATAAGAATATAAAATGCTTAACACACATAATATGTAACTTCAAATGAGTTTAAAACTAATTCCAAAATGAAGAGCAAGAATGTTAGCAGATTTCTTACAGTGTCTATGATACGGAATGATAGCTTTTTGTGTGGGAAAATTACCTGAAAATAAATTAAATATCCTCTTAAGAATATAATATAAAAAAATAAATTTACAACAGGAACAACATTAAGAAGAGTCTTCTCATCTGGGACCTGTCAGTCCCCGTAGAGGCAAAATGATTACCGGTAAATCTGGAATAGGAATTCTCTCATAGATCTTTAATTGCAATGACGAAACGGAAGCTTTATCATTAGCATTTGTTTCGCCAACTTCCTTGCTATATAGTAGAATTAATTCTTCAAATGCTGGCTCCTATTTCCAGAACATGTAGGATTTGGATCAATTTTCCAGCATAATCATATTAGTATAATCAACAGATAAAAAAATCAATGCCAGCAAAACACTTTATTACCTCTTACAGATAGGAACATAAACTCAATACCAGACTACAAAGGTGGAAAATCATGTCAACCATTAGGAAAATCATGACACTGCTATACTTATAACTAATAATAGGTGTATAATATATCTCCAATCTTTCTAGAAAAAATGATGCAAAAGGAAAGAAATCTTGAAGACATGAAGGTCACAGATATAAGGCATGTCTTCAAATAATACACGTAGATTAAGTAGGAATGGCTCTCCTAAATACACATTTGTGCAGCTCTACAAAGAATTGTAGATAATGGGGAATACCTGAAGGACTGACTGTGAGAAAAGTATGGAAATGGAAGTTTTCAACATTTTCCAAGGATCATTTCCACAGTATTTTCTTGTTGCGGGTCTCCATATATCATTGAGTGATATCCTTGATAAAAAAGTAGGCCTGGAAGAAGACATTTCTTCATTGGTCATATCAAACAATGATGCTTCAATGAAGTTATCATAAATTATAACTAGCAAACTAAACATTGATTTAGATCAATTATTCCTCAATTGATGAACTAAGTAAGACACTTAAAATAAACTATAATCAATTACCCACTACAGAGTGAGAGTTAGCATATGAACAATATCAACAAGCAGGTAGCTCAATTGGACCTGCCCAAGTTTGTAGTATTGTGGTGTGACAAGTTTTTACTACGTTGGCATCATGATGATGGCGTCACATCAATACATGTTAAGATACTGCTTAACTGCAAGCTATAAAGCACCAAACCTTCTAGAAAGGACCGGGTCTGTCTCCGAAATGGAACAGACAGAAACTTGGCACCGACGGCACCAACAATTTCTATACAAAATATATTAAATTAGAATATTTAAGATTTTTTTCAATTCTTTCAAGAGATTCTTTATACACATGATGAATGAGAAGCACTCTTCTGAAAAAAAATAAAAGTATTTATAATATGAAAAAGTAATATAAATAGTACTTTTATTATTTGTTTATTTATTTTGAATATAAATTATTATTTCTATCCAGCACTGTTCCCTTATTTAGATTTTGCTATGCCACAACTATTGCAATCAATAATATCAGTTCCAAGTTGATGAGAGAATGGGTAGCATAAGTACATGGAAGGAAAAGTAATTAAATCCTTCAATTTTTTATTTGTCCAATCATAAGGACTACTTTGAAGATTTCAAAGAAGTAAAAGGAACACTTGGTGACCTGATTCAAGCACTTAGGTTCAAGCAAGATGGTGGCCCTTTGAGGGAATTACATAGCAATCAAGTTTGAATATTTTTCCATATTTCATGGTGTCAAGCATCAGCTATTTATTTCAGTTGCTTTTAATTTCCTTTTAACTTTTGTTATGATGTTCGACATATTCAGAGCTTTAATAAGGAACCTGTCCATTTAAGATATTGACAATATATTATCTTTTACTTTCTCTATTTTATTACAATGGCACAAAATCTTCTATATATCCGTAGTATTTAAAGCCCAGATTTAAGTTAGATATGGGTAACTCTACTTTAATATATCGGGAAAGCCTGTGTACTCAAAAAGTGAAGAGTTGAATGAATTCAGTTATTTTGAAGTTGTTACTTGTTACTTGGTTTCTCATGAGAATATCTGGTTTAAAAAAGATCTTTCCTTTGTGGCACCTGATTCCATTCATGTAAGACTTGTTGAGACTTGAGAGTACCTTCATCTAATTTTGAGTAAGTATCTAGAGTCCTAGAAAAGTCATCTATGGAGTTCACATCGATCTATTCCTTTACGATAAGTGGAGAAACTAGCAACCAGATTGTAATAAAAAAGATGACTTGTGGAGAAAACCTAGGAACTAGCAACAGATTGTAATAAAATGATGATTGGTGGAGCAAACCTAAGGTAAGGTTCAGGAGCATTATTATCGTTGTCAACCTCAAAAGGTGTTTCTGGCAAAGGGGGCATAAGTCCTATCCAAGAAAGCATTCTCCTCAAAAGCCTTCCACGAGGACCAACAGGTGACAAAATCCCTTCATATCGAGCTACTGCCCTCTGAGCTGCCAGCCAAATAGGAAGTTCTGCATTTGGTACTTGATTTATACCTATATGTTCTTCTGAAGCAGGGTCATTATAAAGTAGCGATTTCTGAAATACTGACAATTCCTTTAGCCAAAGCCTCAATCTTTCTGTCCAGTTTTGTATTTCATGTCTCTGACTGGCATTTTTGTAAAGCTGCAGAGAGGAAGAAACATGTTATACTATTTATACCTAATACTTAAGGTACAAATTTTAAAGATAATTTTGATCGGATAGACATAGTCATCATCTCATGCATAACCCAAAACATGAGAATACTAAACTAGAGATATTACTTAAGTAACCATAAGGCACACTCTTATACATAGATTGGTCTCAATGATTAAATCGATTAAATACATTTCACAGATAAACCATGACAAAATATTTTATATTTTGTGCAGTTAAGAAAAAAATCAAGAGAAGACTTCATGGCTCTCATAACCATAAAAGCCACTATCAACCTTAGAAAATGCAAAAACTTCTATTCTGTCCTGAAAATAAAAACTGTTGCATGCATACATGGAGAACGAAATTACCACATGGAGAAAGCTGTAATATGAACAAGAGTCTTTGACGGTTGATACACTAAATTAATGGAGAGAATTATGATTCAAGAAACCTGATGAACATATTTTTCCCAATTCAAGAAGAATGAATGTCAGAAAAAGTGCGTGATGATTCATTACAAGGTAGCTTATTTAACTAATCCTTCTGCTGAAATTTGACTAATTTATTACCTAAATACAAATATGTTTCTGAATTCCCTAAATCCTCACTTCTAACATTTGTGTTATGAATTTCAAACAACAAATAGTCAAATGTTATATGTGAAGCATGTATTGAAGCATAGAAATCAGTTTTTTCTCACAGAAAACTTTTCCATGATCTCAACTTTTTACTCTAACTATAGATTAACATTTTATTATACCAAAGTCAACAGATACAATAATGGAACACATAATGTGTAAAACTACTTCTAGGGTGTCTAGTTTGCTTGACTGGACATATTCTACATATAAGAAGATCAAAGACTGTGCTCCTAGACTAATTGAATTGAGTGAACGAATATAAAGACAATGTCTTCAGGTGATATTTCTGATATAACTCCATATCCATGTTATATCTTTCTTAGTCTTCACAGTTATTTTACCTTGTGACTCTGAATTTCCTTGCCTAGCCTCTCGTTTGCTAATCATTTAAATATCAAATGAAGATTGCTGACAAATGGGGTATTTAAGCCATGTTTGATTCATCTTTTGAAATGAGACACTTATGCATGAAATTATGTAAAGAATCTTCCCTTTCCCATGCCTGAAAAATGCCATTTATCTGTATCTCTGCACACAAATAGAAAAAGGAAAATGAAGAAACTACCACAAAAATTTAACCTCACTGATCCAGGAGCCAAGTTTTGTTAGTGGTTTGGATATAACAAAGAAGGTTCTTCGCAGAATCTTAGACTGCAAGTAATCCAGTTTTTCAACAATTAATAAGCCCTTCTGCTTCTCAGTTGCATAACCACGCCTACAATAAAAAAAATATAATACATTACTGTTACATAACACAAGAAATATGTCAATTTATATATTTTGCATTACTTAAATTCACGTCCAGCTGAAGAGATATTAATCATTCCATCTAGAAGGTTACCTAAGCCAAAATATCTACAAGGGATGGCAAATAAACCAGTATTATTATGTTTAAGTCTTACTCATTTATATATTGTAAAGTCAGGATTGTCACCATTTATATATTATAAATTGACATTATCTCAAGTCGATACCCCTTATGCCGAGGCATGTACATCATGTGTGCGGTTCTAGATATTCATGGATGGTCCAATAACGACCCAATAGTGGATGGCATAACAGGCTCATCAAGTCTCGCTAGGATAGGCTCTGATAACATATTAAGAAGTGAGTATAAGTTTAACTCATCCTCACAAAACTAGCTTATAAGGTGAGGATTGTCCCCACTTATATATTATAGATTAGCCTTATCTTTAGTGAATGTGGGATCTGCAACACCATTATAATTTCTTTAATGTTATTTGTCATTGATGAGAAAAAAAATGTGTCTTTTTGGCATTGAATTCTTGATAGCATGTTTCTGTTCATACCCTTTGAATATTGAAAATAGATATGAATGAGTTTTTACTTCGATGACGAGGATGACATAGTTAAACATACACCCGCCCCATCCCATTTTCATCCCTAAGCTTTAGTGACCAATAAGAAACATAAGGTAGGCAATATGCACTAAAAATACTTACAAAAATTTAATAATAATAATAATAAATAATAATGTCATGAATCAACTACCTCAAAAGCTTAAGTTATTTGGAGAAAACAAATAAATGTTCTATATTACAGAACTCCTCATGCAAGGGCCCGTAGTGCTTGAAGAAAATATATAAAAAAAAATGCAACAATCAACCCTCGACCTGGGATTCTAAAGAATATGACAAGAATGTAACTATTCAACAATTAAAAAGCATAAAGCAAACAGAAGTTAAGTATATTATTTAGCTCATGAGGAATTAATCATACCGAAGGAAATTCACTTAATTGTATGAAGTATTTATTTTGAAACTATCATTTCAAAATCCCTAGCATTTCATAGCCATATTTCATCTAATCCTCTAATAAGCTAAAATGATATATATGCACATAAAGTATTCAAGAATAATTTTTGTAATTTGATATAAAATTCAATATGAAATAACAAACATGTAGAAATACTGCGTCTGGAACTACCTAAATATTATGGCGTTAGACTCGTATGCTCTTTTCCAATCGACATATATTGGCAAGGTAAGGAGATAATCTGTGTTCAACGCAGACGTTAACATCAGGTCCGTAGCTGATAGTTCTTCAAACTGTGCATCTGAAAGAAGCTTCATGAAAGCATGTTGGAAACGAGTAGCAACGGTAACCCTGTCAGCAAATTTGGAATAATATGTCAATCACCATTTTTAACAGAATGGAAACAGAGCTACAGAAAAAGGAAATGAAAAGACGTAAAGAATGATTCTCAAATAGACATCTATTTTTGTTTAAAGATACTAGCCTGGCCTTTAAGATTACCTCATTAAGGTAACTTATTATAGAAAAAGAATATGTTAAAACATACTTCAACTCTTCTCAAGTTCGTATTTGTCCTTTTGTGTATGAAATTTCTGATTTAGTCTGCCAATGAAGATCTAAGGCACTAAATTAGAAATTAGAATGAACCCAACTCATTTTAGGGAAAAAAAAATAGGATAAGAAAAGTAAAAAATGAGCCATTTGAGAGACGTGAAGTACTCATCCTTTCCAACCTGTGATCCTACTGAGAGGTTTTATGATCATTAATGATGTCTGTACTCGGTATTTTAAACTATACAAAGCAGAACTTGGTAGGTCAGTTTTTCATTGTATTTTGATCAATAGATGATGAATTGAATTAAATGAAGCGAAATACTTGGCCCATATTAATTGGAAAGGAGCATAATGATAATGGAGTGTGTGTTGAGACAAACCTGGAGCCACTATCATAATCTTTCTTGGTATCTGCTATGTCGAGAGATCGTAAAAGAGCGGTGAGGTCCAGAGGGAGCACAGGCTTTTCCCACTGATCCTGCTGGTAGTCATAGAGGTTGGCGTTCTCCTGAATTGCAATGATGTCATTGTCATCGGTAAGCATGTCTGAATCCTTGGTATTCCCATTGGGTACATTCACAAGTTGTGTCAGTGAAGTGTGTGTTTGGAGTGAATTGATAAGTTGATAATCGGAACGCATCTCCTCTAAAATGCTTTTGTGCTCAGCGTGAAGTATAGAGTCTAAGCATCTGTTGAAAATCAAAGTGTGGAAACACAGAACCTCAGCCGAGAATGAAGTGAAATGCATGCAGAAGAAGATAGATATAAGGATAAAGATGTGTTGTGAGACTTACGAGGTGAGAAGGCGAAAGTGATGGGCATCATCTTGGGGATGGTTAAACATGTCAGAGAGGATCGCATCCACGAGTTGGGACTTGGAAACAGGGATGTGTTTCTGTCTGGGCACTCGTATTTTCGAAATTCCCTCTTCTTCGTCTCCATCCTCATCATTCCCTCCGACACTGGAATTGCTACTTGTATTTGTATAGTATTGTGCTGATGGTTCCACCACCGACATTTCCTGAAGCAGTGAACAATGAACCCTCTGCCTTGGGAAGATACCATGTGTTTGTGAATAAGAAAACAGAGATTTGGGTTGTGAAATTGGCACAATGCCCAAACTGTGCCAACAATATGACATCTTAGACTACAGAGTTCTGATCAACACCAACGCTCGTTCGCCCTTACTGCTTAATTCCACTTCCGCTTCCAACCACCATCTCCTTGCAATTCATAAAGCAGTATCCTATATTGTATGGTTCTAAAAATTACACACACACATCACCCTCAAACTCCAATCAAATTTATTAAAACTGTGTATTTTATCAAATACTAGTTAAAATAATTTCCTTTCATTGTTTTTACTAAAAATAAAATAATTGCAAATTCCTAAAATATTAATAAATATGAAATTGTATGGAACAACCTTTAATTTGTGACTTATTCTCCGTCCTAAGAAACTTCTAATTAGTGATGCCTAACATGTGTTCCGACAGCGGTTCCAACCATGGTTATAAAATTTTTGATACTATATTTAAGACACTGATCAGGAATTGTTTTTATATTTAAATAATTTTAAATTAAAATAAAGTGAAATACGTTTTAAAATGATGAATACTTTTTTAAAGAATCGAGATATTATTAAAAGTTATAGTTGTTTTTTCATTAATCTCTTTCTATCTATTTATAGATTTTAGTTTGTTTATAATGGCTTCTTTTATCTAATGCAATTATTCCTGATCATGGTAGTTGATTTTTCTCCAAAGTATATTCACTTATACAGAGATAACATGAAGTATCAAAGTAAGTCAATGCTGTACTAATCTTAATTAGATGGTCCTATTTAACAATCAGTTCAAGACTTTCACTAAGAGCAATTAAAACATTTATGAAAACAAATTGATATATGCAAAAAGAAAAAAAAAAATATATATATATATATATATATTAAATAACTTTAAGACACATATTTTAAAATGTTATATAATCAAATGTATGGAATAGAAATAACAAAAAAAATTATGTTAAGACTTGTATAAGTTTGAGCAAACTTATATTTTTTTAATATAATTTTATAATTGATATATATATATATATATATATATATATTATCATTTGAATAATGTTATATTTATATTAATTTTATTTAATTTACATTTGATGATGACAAAATTAATTAAATCAAAAGTTGTTAGTTAGTTTAGATAGAATGATATTAAGACTTTGTTTAGATTTAAAAATGAATTTGAGAGAGTAGATTTGAAGTTAAGGTGAGCGAAAAATATATATATTAGATTAATAAAAAAAGTGAAAAATAAAGAAAAAATTTATAAAAATTCCTAAATAATATGATAGATTTGATTAATAAAATAAAATAATTATTGTTAATATTAATATTATTTCAAAAATTTATTAGGATTATTTATAATTTATAATTTTATTATTATTTTATTTTATTTTTTTATTATTATTGTTAGACTTTAACATTAATATTTGAAGATTCTTTTAATTATCATATTTTTATTATTAATTTTTTATTTTTATAATTATTTTTTGTATTTATTAAAATGATTGCTATTTTAATTATATAATAAATACAATTGAAATTGAATTACTTTTCTCTTAAATCTTTTCAAGATTGAAAAGAAAGTAGGTAGCCAAATTTTTATTCTGATTTTAATTTTTAATTAATTTTTTTATCTTTTCTGAACTTTCTTCTCATTTCATAGCTTTTAATCCGTAGCAAATGGAGCCTAAGAGAAGAAGAAGTAAAATAAAACAATAAAACGTACCACTTTTGTTTTAAGATGCCTCTGGCTAGAATTGCAAGGGCGCGAAATCAAATGCATGCATGTTTCAAACTCTTCCAATAATCACCTGTTCTTCGCTTGATGCCTTGCATAAATATAAACACAAAAAATTAAATATGTTGAATAAAAAATGTGTAAGACAAGTAAAAATATATAGATTAAATTTAACAATGCTTACTAAAAATATTTTGCATCATGTTACAAAGAACGAAACTAAATAAATAGTTAACTAAACTGAACTAAATAAAAAAACATAGCTAACTTCATTACAATATAAACTAAAATATCTTTTTGTTCAATTTTTTTAAATTTGAACAAATAAAAGAAGAATTTATTAAACTGCCATTTTGTAAGTTACTGAATATTTTAAATCAATTTTTATTAAAATTAAATACAAATTATAAAATTAAACTTTACCTTGTGTTTCAATCAAATTATTATATTGGCCGTAGTTGTTGGTAAATTTATTCTATTTTAAAAACAAAGATTTTAGAATATTTAGATATTTGATAAGATTTCAAATAAAATTGATTCAAAATTGAGAATCTTATATTAGAGATGACCATCAACATAACAATGAAAATTTAAATAAAAGAAGATACTACAAACAATGTTTGATAAGCTTAATTGGTTAATTCTGTGAGGAAGAACCTTAACAAAAATATTTTCACAGTTATTTTGATAAAAATAATCATCTCTAATGCTGAATTTCAAAAGTATATAAATACACATTTAATTTTGTCTCGTTTGAAACTAAATATGAGATGGTGGTAGGAATTCCAGTAAAAATGATATGACAAGTAGTTTCAGAAAAGGTTTTTCTAATCTTAAGATGAAAGTCAAATGTTCTTATCTAGAAGAAATATGATGTTTTTATCATCCATGAAGGGATGAATCCTCCTTTTCTTAATTTTATGATTGTGGATGAAGTGTAACTTGCTGTTAAAAATTGAAAGAAAATCCACCTATTGATACTTAAAAAATATAAGTTATAACCAAGTATTGATTAAGTGATATATTTGATATTAATATCCATAAGTTTTTATATCTCTGTCAATACAAATAAGTAAAATATTTTTCATTATGAACAAGTATTTAAATGTCATTTTTCCATCATTAATTCAAAACTCGTGTTTGATTCCATGACTAGTTAACAACAATATATATATATATATATACACGTAGTAATTCTAGCTATTCTGATTAATTTATAATAAAAATTAGTAACAACTTAAATTTTATATAAAAAAACCGTCTTATTAATAACTATACAGTGTTGTTAAAAAAATAATAAATAGTCTGTAGCTTTTCAATAAATTTTAATTCAACGGACATAAATGGAAGACCTTGATACAAGACATAATAGTTTACATCTTCAAAAATAACAATAACAAATTATTATATAAGAAAAAATATTGTTAAAAAGAAAAAATGATGATAGGATATTGTATCTAAAATATTAATAATCTTCATGAGAGATGTATTAAAAAAGAGAAAAAATGTCACTAATTTTACAAGGAAAACTTTTAAAAGGAGAATAAAATATTTTGCTGAAAAAAAACTTGTTTTTTAAGGTTTTTGTTATTGAATTTAATTTTCTAGTGTTTTTGTGTTTACCTCCAACTGATAGGACAAGAAAAGAAAAATTTGATTGATTGAGCATAAATTAGGGGTAGTTTTCTATATATACCAGTTTTGTTACTTAATAGAATAGGATGGTGATTAAGTATGGTGATAGAAAAGAATGATTTTGAAATTAATTTGGGGGTTTGGTTGAGAAAAGAGAAATGTGGCTTCCAAATGGTAAAGGATCAGGGATTAGAAGGGGAGGAGGAGGAGGCAACGGAATAGTGGCAGTGGCTATAGACAAGGATAAAGGAAGCCATTACGCTCTTAAATGGGCTGTTGATTGTCTGCTAGCCAGAGGTCAAACAGTCATTCTCCTCCACGTTTTGCACGCCACTTCTTCGCCTGCTTCCAGTAACTCCTCTGCTATTTCTTCTTTTCTTTTCTTCTCTCTCTCATTAACAAAATCAATTTAAATTTCAATCGCAACAGGGGGTAGCGAGCCCATCATATGTAACATCACCAATTCATCCGTCTCTCCGCACAGATACCAACTCGATAACACTACCAAGGATTTATTTCTCACTTTCCACTGCTATTGTACACGCAAAGATGTAGGTCTCACGCTTTCTTTTTTTACTGAAATTACTATAATAACACCGTATTACATTATTCACTGCTGTAAAAAATATTTTCTTAGATACAATGCCTTGATGTCCTACTTGAAGACAATGATGTTGTGAAAGCAATAACAGAATATGTCTCTTATGCTGCAATTGAGAACTTGGTGATTGGTGCAACATCCAGGCATGGCTTTATTCGGTAGGATTCCGTATCTCCAAGTTAATCTGTAATTAAGATTGCATTCGTAACTATTTTTAAAAGGCATGCTTGTCGTTTCCTTTTGCAGGTTTAAGTCATCACCAAGTGCATCAAGTAGCATATCAAAGGGAGCGCCAGACTTTTGTACCGTGTTTATCATTTCAAAGGGAAAAATCTCATCAGTTCGGAATGCTACTCGTCCAGCCGCACATACATCCCCACTTCTGAGCCACATAGGTAATCTAAAGAACAAGGACGAAAATCATCCTGAAATACCCTTCAGAAATACGAATACTAGAGGTTTGTTTCTGTCAAATACACAGTTTGTTCGGCATCTATCAATTCTTGCTTGCACTGCAGTTTTAATCATGTGTATATATGTGCAGACGGGACGTCAATCAAACCTCAGAGCTGGCAAGATGAATCTATTAAGTAAGTCTTTAGTCAATCCATTCAAAGTCCAAGCCCATCATAATATAACATGGTTTCCTTGGTTCGGTTCGGTTGAGGCAGGTCTCCATTTCCAAGAGGAAGAGGCACGAGTGGAATGTCGTCCGTGGACTTCCCAGACTCAGATACAGAAATATCATTTGTAAGCTCTGATAGGCCAAGCAATGGTCGTTCGTCCTCCGTTTATGAATATATTGAGGCAGGCCGAACTTCGCTTGTTTCTACCAGTTCAGATCATAGTTTTGGATCAGCCCGATTGGGACTCAAGGTCAATGACCCTAGTTCACCCGATACATCATTCTGTCATGAAAGCAGTAGAACATCATTCTCCTATTCATCACAGAGCATGGTGAGTGAGAGAGGACATGTGTTTTTCCTTTATTCTTTATGCACCAGTTCTACTCATTGATTATATATCAATATTATCTTACTAAAGCAAGATCTATCAATATTAATCTTGTTTTTGAGCCCAATGATATGTGACCGTTGAAGGTATGAACTTCCCTATGCTAAAATAATTTAGGATGAAGCAGCAGAAGCTGATATGAGGAGGCTGAAGCTTGAGTTAAAGCAAACGATGGAGATGTACAGTACAGCATGCAGAGAAGCACTAACAGCCCAGCAGAAGGTATATTCTCAAAAGTAATACAGTCCCTTTTTTCTATAAATGTGTTATTGGGATTTCAACTGGAACAACTATTTTGGTTGCTACAGTTAATGGAGTTGACCCACTGGAGAATTGAGGAAGAAAAACAATTAGAAGAGGCACGATTGGCTGAGGAAGCTGCGCTGGCAATTGCAGAGAAAGAGAAAGCAAGATGTAGAGCAGCCATGGAAACTGCTGAAGCATCGAAGAAAATTGCTGAGGTTGAAACACACAGAAGAGCTAGTGTTGAAGTTAAAGCTCTTAAGGAAGCAGAGAAAATGAGGAAGCTTTTGGACAATCTAGCCCAAACTGATGCAAGATATAGGAGATACAGTATACAGGAGATTGAAGCAGCCACGAACTTCTTTGCTGAATCCCAGAAAATCGGGGAAGGAGGTTATGGCCCTGTTTTTAAATGTTTCCTTGATCACACTCCAGTTGCTGTCAAGGTTCTACGTCCAGATGCTGCTCAAGGGAAGTCACAGTTTCAGCAAGAGGTGATCAACCAGTGGACATGAGTAATTCTACACCACTTTTTTTTTTTTTTGTATTTGACTCTATAACATGTTTACATTGCATCTAGTTTACGTTAGGCTTGTCCTTTTATGGGCATGATGAGACCTTGAAAATCTGATGAAATCCCAACAGTGATATCCATATAGTTGGAGAGCTAACATCTCTTCCACGTCCTTCTTTTCTTTCTCAAACTTCTCGTTACATCTCTTCCTTCCTTTTTCTAATCCATTTCTTAAAACCCAAAATTGGGATCCTTCCCAATGATATCTAGCCAGTTCCAAAGACATACACGTACAGAGAGTAGAGAGAGAGAAGGAGAATTTTGGATCTCTAAGGGTAAACCTAAAAGCATGCATAATTTAAAGCCTCGTGTCTATTTTTATAGTGTTCTGAGTTCTGATTCATAATGCCTGGAACTGAATTGTAGGGTATACCAATAGCAAATACTAGTGATATATGTCGTGGTAGTAATGTTTGCAATGCAATCAATCTAAATATATAAGTGTGCGTGTGCAGATTGACATTCTGAGCTGCATGCGACATCCAAACATGGTGCTTCTTCTAGGAGCATGTCCGGAGTATGGCATACTGATTTATGAATATATGGCTAATGGAAGCCTAGAAGATTGTCTGTTTCGAAAAAGGAAGAACAGTGTTCTGTCTTGGCAGCTGAGGTTCCGAATTGCTGCAGAGATAGCGACGGGCCTACTATTCCTGCATCAGACCAAGCCTGAACCTTTAGTGCACCGTGATCTGAAACCAGGCAACATTTTGCTAGACCAGAATTATGTGAGTAAGATAAGCGATGTTGGATTGGCAAGGCTTGTCCCAGAAGTAGCTGAAAACGTAACACAATGCTGCATGACATCAGCAGCCGGAACATTTTGTTATATTGATCCTGAGTATCAGCAAACAGGAATGCTTGGCGTGAAGTCGGATGTTTACTCTCTTGGAATAGTTTTTCTTCAACTATTGACAGGCAGAACTCCAATGGGATTAGCTCACCGTGCCGGAGAGGCTATAGAGAATGACACCTTTGAGGAAATGCTGGACCCATCCGTAACCGATTGGCCTCTTCAACAAGTCTTGTGCCTTGCAAACATAGCAGTCAAGTGTGCGGAACTCAGGCGAAAGGACAGGCCAGACCTTGCCAAAGTGGTGTTGCCAGAGCTTGATAAATTGAGAGATTTTGCCGAAGAAAACATGACGGTGCAGTCGTTGCCCGTCACTTTAGGATGCACTGCGCCTTCACCCTGCCGCAGTGAAACTTCTGTGCAACAGGTTCATACTTTCTAGCTCCCAAATCATCTTATATACATAAAAATTAATTATTTATCATAATTTCATGACATTTACATGGATGGATACATACATGCTATATCAGCCTTCCAATTCCATGACCTTGTTGACGTCATGTTGCAGGATGTGATGAGCGACCCCCAGTTTGTACATTCCGTAGGCTCATCAGCTCCATCAACGCCTACAGAAGGAAAATCTTAAATATATGTATATATTTATTAATATAGACGAGACTGCTTTATTCTGCAGTAATGTCAGAATTCTGTTTCCGATGTACATGCATGCAGGGCCCAAACTCAGGCAGACAAAAAGTATAAACAAAAAGTTTTTCATTTCTGTTGGATGTGTGGGGTGCTAACATAGGTATTCTGTAAATATCTGAGAATGTAAAGCCCGCAATTTCTTTACTCAATTCAAGAATACAACGTGTTCGTTTTCACGGTACATAGTTGTATAAGCTTTTCTTTTTTATCCCTCCGGCCACTTGGGAAAAGTTTGCTGGAAATCATTCTCTATGCAGGGAGGGAGAGAAAGAAGAAATAGCCACGTATTTACCATAGATTATATGACGTGAAGATAAATAAAAATAATATGGATTAATGGAATTTATAATATATAGAGGTATCTATATGTCATCACATGATCCATTTAGGCCTAGACAAAAAATGTTTTTCTTCTGACATCTATACCAGTGTCTACAAAAATAGAAAGAGGAAAATATTTAACATTTAAATGTTTTCTTTCACCTCGTTCTTCTTTTTTTTTTTTTTTTCTTTTTTTTTTTTCCCTCCTTTTTTTTTTTTTTTATTTCATTTATTTTTTTTTTTTTTTTTTTCCTTCCAATGCTTTGCCACTAAATTTGCACGAACCTTTTCAAAACCTTTTTTCCCACCCAGTGCGGTATGGTATAAAATCTGCCTATTTATTTCAACCTTTTCCTCTCTTTCTCTTTCTCCTCTCCTTCCTTCTTTTCTTCATTTCTCAATACTTTTATCAACTTCACAAAAAAGCGAATATATTCG